>OLQZ01000007.1_pt1 | contig 203454 bp, 166 predicted proteins | sample 1643191 | NCBI WGS metagenome assembly OLQZ01 (sample SAMEA3136768, study PRJEB25190) | human gut metagenome | biome: human gut; feature: human-associated habitat; material: faeces | place: Austria | collected 2013
CGTTACCCCACCTACTAGCTAATCCCATCTGGGCACATCCGATGGCAAGAGGCCCGAAGGTCCCCCTCTTTGGTCTTGCGACGTTATGCGGTATTAGCTACCGTTTCCAGTAGTTATCCCCCTCCATCGGGCAGTTTCCCAGACATTACTCACCCGTCCGCCACTCGTCACCCGAGAGCAAGCTCTCTGTGCTACCGTTCGACTTGCATGTGTTAGGCCTGCCGCCAGCGTTCAATCTGAGCCATGATCAAACTCTTCAATTTAAGTTTGATGCTCGTAGAATTAAACTTCGTAATGAATTACGTGTTCACTCTTTGAGACTTGGTATTCATTTTTCGTCCGAAGACGTTAAGAATCCATGTCACTTTGAGTGCCCACACAGATTGTCTGATAAATTGTTAAAGAGCAGTGCAACGCGGCTTTCGCTCACCGTTGCGAGGTGGCGTATATTACGCTTTCCTCTTTCAGAGTCAACCCTGTTTTTCAGGATTTTTTCTCTTCAACCAACCGGCTGTTTGTGTGAAGTGATTCACATCTGCCGTGTCAGTGGGAGCGCATTATAGGGAGCTGCCGGGATATAGCAACCCTAAAAATACAAAAAACTTATCAAGCGCTCATAATTTAAACTTTTCACGATTAACCTTTGCTACGAAAAACCGTAAGAACCCAGGAACTACAAGGCCTGCAGCGCATTTTAGCCAAAAATGAGATTTTGCAAAAAACGGCGTTACCCACTTCAGGTTTTCCCTCTTTTATGGTGCCGTTAGTTCAGATGATGAATTAAGCATCAGCCTTGACCCATGACAAAGCGGCTTGAGGGTGCATATTTCTATAATCAGGCCCGTTTCTTCTTATTGGTATAAACCTATGGCTTATCAACTCAACATTAACTGGCCCGAGTTTTTAGAAAAGTACTGGCAAAAGCAGCCGGTGGTATTAAAGAAGGCTTTCGCGAATTTCGTCGATCCGATTACCCCGGATGAACTGGCCGGGCTGGCCATGGAACCGGAAGTCGATAGTCGACTGGTGAGCCTTAAGAATGGTCAATGGCAGGCCAGCAACGGGCCGTTTGAACATTTTGATGGCCTGGGCGAAACCGGCTGGTCGCTATTGGCTCAGGCGGTAAACCACTGGCACATGCCCGCCGCTGAGCTGGTGCGCCCTTTCCGCGTACTGCCGGACTGGCGTTTAGACGACCTGATGATCTCCTTTTCCGTACCGGGCGGCGGCGTGGGCCCGCACATCGACCAGTACGATGTCTTTATTATTCAGGGCATGGGTAGCCGCCGCTGGCGCGTGGGCGATAAGCTGCCGATGCGTCAGTTCTGCCCGCATCCCGCGCTGCTGCACGTCGACCCGTTCCCGCCGATTATTGATGAGGATCTGGAGCCCGGCGATATTTTGTACATTCCGCCGGGATTCCCGCACGACGGAATCACTCACGAAACGGCGCTGAACTACTCCGTTGGCTTCCGCGGGCCAAACGGCCGCGATTTGATCAGCAGCTTTGCCGATTACGCGCTGGAAAACGATCTCGGCGGCGAGCACTACAGCGATCCGGATTTAACCTGCCGTGAACATCCAGGCCGGGTTGAAGAGTATGAACTGGAACGTCTGCGCGGCATGATGATCGAGATGATTAGCCAGCCGGAAGATTTCCGCCAGTGGTTTGGACGTTTTGCTACCACGCCGCGCCACGAGCTGGATATTGCGCCAGCTGAACCGCCTTATGCAGAAGAAGAGATTGTCGACGCACTCGAGGGAGGCGAAATGCTGACTCGCCTGAGCGGCCTGCGGGTACTGCACATTGGCGATGACTTTTTTGTGAATAGTGAACAGCTTGAGCCAACCGAGCCTGCGGCACTGGACGCGCTTTGCCGCTATACCCTGCTGGGTAAAGATGAGTTAGGTGAGGCCGCACTGCGCAATCCGGCCTTTATCGCCGAGCTGACCCGTTTGATTAACCAGGGCTATTGGTTCTTCGACGAATAGCGCTTCATCATCTGTTCATATAAAGAAGGCGCGAATAGCGCCTTCTTCTTTTATATCACTACGACGTTATTTTCCGAGCAGCGTCTCATACTGCGCCTGGAACTGCGGCGCGTTCCATGAACCATCAAACAGGGTGTAAGTAATATATCCTTTGTTGAGCCAGCCCGAGTCATTATCCCCTTCCGCCGGTTTTATCGCTTCCGGATTCATCGTCTGTTTTGCAGTGCCGTCCGCCAGCAGTTCATAACCAATCTGCGGCGCGGGGAACTGTTCATTCTCAATATAATGAACGCCCTTAATTTCAGCCGACGGCAGCGGCGGATAGTTAATGCTCAAACCGGACCCTTGCGGCAAAATCGGGCTTCCCGGTTTATGCGCGGCGTTAAGTTTATCAACCAGCGAGACAACGTAATCCACCGAGTCAGGCCAGTACTTATGCGTGCTCGGCCATTTGTTCTTCATCTCTTCTTCCGTGAATCGGTAGCCAATACTGGCGGCAATCGCCGGGAAGCCATAGCGAATGGCGCGGGCTGCAGCGCTAACGGTACCGGAGTTAACCTGCGCCATACCGGTATTGGGGCCGTCGTTAACGCCCGAGATCACCAGATCCGGCGGCGCGTCTTTCAGCACGCCCCACAGGCCGAAATCCAGCGCGTCGGCCGGCGTTCCCGGGAAGCAGTAGCGTTTGTCAGCGGCTTTTTTGACATCAAAGACCTTACCCGTCTTAAAGGTGATTGCCGACCCGATCCCGCTCTGATTCGTTGCCGGCGCCACCATCCAGACGTCATATCCTTTGGCCGCCAGTTTTTCCTGCAGCGATGTGGTTCCCACAGACTGGCAGCCATCGTCGTTAACCAACAGTATTTTCAGCGGTTTTTCAGCAGCCTGTACGCCAGCGGCAGATAACGCCAGAATGGCGGCAGTCAGAATTTTCGTTCTCATCATCACTCCTTGTTAGGTATCAGAGGTATTTATCAGGCGCAAAAAAAAACCTAAGACTCCTGCCGCACGCCAAATTGGCGGACAGGAGTCTTAGGTTTTGCCTGTGGTCAGTAACAATCCCAGAGTGAAGCGAAAATAACGCCAGTGCGCGGCAGAGTCCAGAGCGGACATCATTATTTTGTGACGGAGATCAATCCCCAATAATTATTTAAGTCAAAAACTGCCAATTATTCTGAAAATTAAACTTAAGATACATCTCAACCAGCAAAATTACCTTCATGAAGACGATCACATTTATTGACAATAACAATAAATAGAGGGTGTCTTTTTGCATAATTAGTGCTAACGTCACCGCTGTTGGATTGTTACTGTCAAGAACAGGCGAAACCTACGTCATAGAGTTCGAGCGAACATAACTTTATTTATGCTTCGCGTCGAATATCTGACGTAGGTTTTTTTTTGCTTATAAAAAGACCATTCAGGTGGAGCGTTATATGAAGAAGTGGCTAATAGCATTAATGATGGCGGCAGGTGCGGCAACCTGCTCGGCAGCGGAAGTTAAAAACGACGATGGCGTGAATATCTATTTCGCTCGTCACGGCAAAACGCTGCTGAATACGTTTGACCGCGTACAGGGTTGGGCTGACTCCCCGCTTACTGAAGACGGCATTCGCGTCGCACGTTATCTCGGCGAGGGACTAAAAGGCATTCCATTTGATAGCTTCTATTCCAGCGATGCCGGACGTCAGCGTGAAACCATGCAGGTGATACTTAAGCAAGCCGGAGTAAGTGATTACAAACTTACTGAGCTAAGCGGCCTGCGGGAAGCCTTCTTCGGCGGTTTTGAAGGCGGCTATAACAAAGATATGGCCGACGCCGGCGCCAAACAGCTGGGGCTTAAAGATGGCGCTGCGCTGTTCAGCCAAATGAAAGCGGGCACCCTGGCCGTTGATACCAACCAGAATGCGCTGGCTGCAGCCGATCCCAAAGGCATGGCGGAAAACTATCAGCAGGTAAAAACCCGCACCCAGGCAGCGCTGCATACCATCATTGAAAACGCGCAGGCCCGGGGCGATAAAAACGTGCTGGCGATTTCATCCGGTACCGCAATGCAGATCATGATTTCCGACTTAACGGACGATAACGCGAAAAACAAACCGCTTGCCAATGCCGCGGTGGTTAAAATTGTTTATAAAGACGGCAAATATACCGTTCCTGAAATCGGCACTATGAAATATGTCGAAGCCGGAAAACAGGCTCTCGATAAAAAATAATACCCACGCTTAATTATTTATTACGGCAGACTTCAGGCGAAAACACCTCGCCTGGATCGCTGCGTCCCTACTCTGGGGTTTATTATGAAAATCAATACTACAACAGTCGCCATTATGCTGCTGGCTATTCCCGCCAGCGCCTGGTCAGCTTCGACCACTAACAGCCTGAAGGAGCGCGATTATATCGATACCGTGCTCGACGATCCGTTATTCAGCCAGTCTCATCTGAATTTATCCTTTAAAAACTACTGGAAATATCTTAAGGAAGAAGAGACCGAGCCGAAGAAAGTCCATAATGCCTGGGGTCAGGGCGTCGCCGTCGATTATCAGTCCGGCTATTTTGCCGATATTATTGGCTTTGATGCCACATACTACGGGGCGGTAAAGCTCGGCGCCAGCGATTACTTTAACTCCCGCGGCGTACTCTATAACAACGGCAGCGGAAATAACAAAAGCAACGCTGAAGGCTTTTCCAAATTTGGTCAACGCAATATCAAGCTGCAGTATCGCCTGGCGGACACTCATCTGAACGCCCGCTGGGGCTGGCAGACGATGAAAAACTTTGGCGTCATCTCCAACTCGACCCGCCTCTCTCCAACCACCTACCTGGGCTGGACCGGCGCGGTGAACTACGGTCCCTTCACGCTGCGCGGCGCGTACATCGAAAGCGCGATGGATCGTAACTCGCCGGATAAGAAACGCTTCCAGACCAACAGCGGACAGTACATTAACCATATCGCCAGCGGCGATATTCTGTGGCAAAGCGAGCACCTGAACATGCAGTACGGCTATGGTGAAAGCGACAACTATCTGCGCCGCCATATTCTGTTTACCAATATTAAGCCGATAAAAGCGCTGAACATCGGTACTCAGGTCTACGCCACTCACGCGCTGGACGAGTATAAAGCGATGCCGGCAAATAAGCGTGACTTTGACGATGATGCCTGGCACATCGCCATGGATGTGAAGTGGCAGGCGGACAACTGGAGCACCAAGTGGGGTCTGGGCTATACCGATGCGAATAAGGCCAATGAAGTGGGCTTCTACCCGCGCCATATGAGTAAAAACTCGCGCGGGACCTTTATCTCAATGGCTTACGCCGGCAACGACTATATGCGCGACGGTGAACTGGTTCTCTCTAATATGTCGGACTATAACCTGACGCCGGAGCTGGCTATCGGTCTCGCCGGCAACATCGCCCAGTTTAACTACCGCGGCAACCACGTCCGTACCGGGGAAATTAACGCCTTCAGCCGCTGGGTGCCGACGCACCCGAGACTGAAAAATCTCACCGTCTGGGCGATGTTCGGGCCGGGCTGGTCCTATAAGATGAATGGCAAAACGCCGGTGCTTACCGACGGCCATTACAGCCGGGCCAACTCGCTCTCTTCGGAAGTGATTATCGAATATAAATTTAATCTGTTCTGATACGCCCGCCCCGCCGGTCATGGCGGGGCAACCCTCCCCGGCTACTTCTTCACCTCATTAAGCTCATCGTTATAGCTTTCCCGCGTCACGCAGACGCACAGGATGGTAATTAGCGCCATGCAGGCGAGAAACAGCGAGATGGGCCACGATGCGCCACCGGACCACACCAGCAGTAAGGTACCGATCATCGGCGTTAAGCCGCCGACGATATTCGCCAACTGGAAGCCGAGCGACACGCCGGTGTAGCGCACGCTGGTGTCAAAAAGCTCCGAAAAGAAGGCGGGCTGGACGCTGAACATCATGCCCAGCCCCACGGAATAGCAGAAGGTGGTGGCGAACATAAACATCTTCACCGAGCCGGAGTCGATCATCCAGAACAGCGGGAAGGCAAAGATCAGCGTGATCGCGGCGCCGGCCAGATAGACCGGTCGGCGGCCAATTTTATCGGACAGCCAGCCGAAGAAAGGAAAGGTAAAAATGCCGACAAAACTGGCCAGCAGCAGCCCGTTCAGCGCCGTTTCGCGAGTAAAGTTGAGTTCCCGGGTCACGTAGGACATAAAGAACGCCACCGTCAGCCAGCCCAGAACAATCTCCCCCATGCGCATACCCATCGCCAGGAATACCGCTTTACGGTGATGTTTGAGCACGGTGAGAACAGGAAACTTCTGCTCGGCCGTTTTCGGCGCGTTCTGCTGCTGCTTCTGATTCTCCTGAAACACCGGCGTCTCTTCGATCCTTGAGCGGATAAACATCCCGACGAACAGCAGCGCGATGCTTAACAGGAAAGGCACGCGCCAGCCCCAGGACATCAGGTCATCCTCCGGCAGCATCACCACCAGCGCAAAAACGCCGGTGGCGATAAACAGGCCAAGCACGTTGCCCAACTGAACAAAGGTGCCAAAAAAGCCCCGGCGATGGCGCGGCGCATACTCGGTGATCAGCGTCGTCGCCCCGCCCCATTCGCCGCCGATGGCAAAGCCCTGGCAGAGGCGCAAAAAGATAAGTATCAACGGCGCGGCGTTGCCTATGGTGTCGTAGCTGGGGATTAACCCTATGAAAAACGTCGAAATCCCCATAATCATCAGCGACAGAACCAGCGATTTCTTGCGGCCGATCTTATCGCCATAGTGACCAAATACGATGGCACCGATGGGCCGGCTAACGAAGGTAATCGACAGCGTCAGGAAGGATACCAGCAGCGCCATCAGCGGCGAGAGGTTAGGAAAAAACAGCGACGGAAACACCAGCGCGGCGGCGGTGCCGTAGATAAAAAAGTCATAGAACTCAATCGTTGTGCCTGAAAGACCGGAGCCCAGCACGGTGAGCAGCTTTCTTCTTTCATGGGTTTGTTGCGATGTTTGTTCATTTTTTGCAGGGGCAATGGCGGGCGAGGTAAGCAGGGTCATCATTAAATCCTCTGTCCTGAATCATTATTGTTTAGTCGGGCAGCGCCTGGCTAACATCGTTGGCGAGGGAAAATCACCAACAAGCTAACTCGAATTAGCTAATTATAACAAGATACAGAAATTCACAACGTAAATGCTAAAAGAGTGTGACCAGGATCGGTTAAATTTTAACACTCCTGTCAATCACCCCAGACAAAATGCTCAAACGGAAAAATAAATAATTCAATAATTTCAATTCATTAAATATCAAACCTGAATTTACCGTCCTCGCTGCGCTTCCCGCCCGCCTTTCTGCCCGCCTTTAAACCGCCTCAGCAAACTTTCCTCGTCACTTCACCCCACCTTTTAAAATAATGTTTTTAAAATTAATTAGTTAAAAATTTCACATTGATAGCCATCACAAATCCCCGGCAAAGGGTTTGTCCCTGTCTTTTTTTTATCCTAATTTGCTAATTCGAGTTAGCCATAGAAATCAGTCTGCCTGAAGCGGCTGATGCGGCGCTAATCCCTGCGCAGAACGATCAACGATAACTAAGCGACCTACCCCCTACAGGAGAAATTCACATGTTGAATTTAACGTTACCCGCCGAAGCCGGGCTTATTACCCCACAGCCAGGCGAAGTCTTGATGGTCACCAATGCGGATCTCCGCGAACCGGCTAACGTCACCTGCTGGCCCACGCAGAAGCTGTTTGAACAGCGTCTGGAAACGGCGCTGGAAACATTAGGCTACCGCCTGCGCCGCGCCCATCCGGTCAACGAACGCCGCGGCCACGGGTTTATCAGCAGCCAGAAAGAGGGTAGCGAGCTGTTCGCCGGGATCGATCCGGATGCGCCGATTATTGTCCTGCTTACCGCCTGGCAATACTCCCATCACCTTGCGCCTTCGCTGGTACATCATCGCGGCCCTATTTTGCTGCTCGCCAATTTTGACGGCACCTGGCCGGGCCTCGTCGGCATGCTCTGTATGGCAGGCTGCCTCACCAGCCTGGAGCGCAACTACTCGCGGCTGTGGTCGGAAACCTTCGCCGACGAGGCGTTTATTCGTGGCCTGGACACCTGGCTGCGCGACGGCCATCTCAGCCATAAGCTCGGCTATCTGCATCCGGTTGCGCCCAGCGCGCCGCTGCTGGCCAGCGAAGCCGGACAGATCGGCGTGAAGGTTGGGCAGTCGATCCTCAAACACAAGGCCATTGTCGGCCTGTTCGATACCTTCTGTATGGGGATGATCAACGGCGTGTTCCCGCAAAAAGCGATGATCGACGTAGGGATTCCGGTGGAGTCGCTGTCGCAATCGGCGCTGCTGGTTGAAATGAACAAAGTGCCGACCGACCTGCGCGAAGCCTGTCTCGACTGGTATGAGACCCGCGGCATGCGCTTCCGGTTCGGCGCCGACGGGACGAAGGAACTGACCCGGGAGCAGGTGCTGGAACAGTGCGCGATGATGATCGCCATGGCGCGCTTCGTGAAGCGCTTCGGCCTGACGGCGGTGGGCGTGCAGTATCAGCAGGGGCTCAAAGACAGCTGCGCCGCCTCGGATTTTGCCGAAGGCGCCATCGGCAACGCGGAACGTTTCCCGATCCCGGATGAGAACGGCGAGATCGTCTGCCCGGACGCGCCGATCCCCTGCATCAACGAGGTGGATATGGGCAGCGCCATCCCACAGGTGATGCTGGCGAAGCTGCTCGGCGCACTGGGCATGGCGAGCGAAACCACCCTTCACGATATCCGCTGGGGTAGCGAATACAACGGCACGTTCTACTGGGATCTGGAGATCTCCGGCGCGGTGCCGTTCGCCCATCTGAAGGGCGGGATCGCCGAGGCCACCGGCTATCGCCAGCCGGCGATGTTCTTCCCCTACGGCGGCTCGACCATTGCCGGTCAGGGCAAAGCCGGACGCTTTATCTGGGCGCGAGCGCATTACGAAGGTACCCAGGTGATCCTGCATATCGGCACCGGCACCGCCGTCGAACTGCCGCATGACGAATTCGAACGCCGCCGCCGGGCAACCAACTACGAGTGGCCATTACTCAACGCCGTTCTCGACGGGGTTTCGCGCGACGATTTAATGGCGGGCCACCAGAGCAACCATCTCAGTCTGGCTTATGTAGAAGAGGAGGTATTATCCGAAGTGCTGAACGCCTTTATTGCCCAGGCGCTGACGCAAAATATGAAAGTCTTTATCGCAGGCGATGCGCATTTATTAATGAAATAACAACTGATTCGCTTATGTAATTTTTACGTTGTTAGCGATCCTGGCAAACATCCGCTTCATTCGTCTCTTTATCGCCCATAAAGAGCGGATTAACGCGCATCTGTCCGGGCGGGCCCTCCGCCTGCCCGGATAAGAGAGGATTATATGTATCAGCAGCAACATATTGAATTTATTATCCAGAAGGCAAAGAAACGGCTCGATCAGCAGGAGGCCCCCGGCTGCACCAAAGCGGGATGGCTAATGATCACCGCATTATTAATTGAGTCATGGGATATTTATTCCATGGCGTTTATTTTATTCGCCCTGAAAGATATTTATGAGCCCAGCAGCTGGCTGCTTGGTTTTACCGCCGCCGGCACCCAGCTTGGCGCGGTGGTCGGCGCGCTGCTCGGCGGCTGGCTGACCGATAAGCTCGGACGGCGTAAAATTTTCCTCTGGTCGATGATCCTGTTCGCGATCTTCGCCGTTCTTCAGGGCCTGGCGCCCAATATGTACTGGCTGGCGATTATTCGCTGCCTCGCCGGGATCCCGGTGGGCGCGGACGTGGCTAACGGCTTTACCTACATCATGGAGGTGATGCCGAAGGGCAAGCGCGAAGTGATGGCTAACCGCTGGCAGTTTATGTTCGCGCTGGGGATTATCGCCGCCATTCTGCTGGTCACCACGCTGGTGGCGCTTGATGTTCACCCGGATATGATTTGGCGCATCGTGCTGGCGGTCCCGGCGATCCCGGCCTGCCTGCTGCTGTTTATGCGTCGGGAGCTGCCGGAGACGCCGGCGTGGTTCGTCGAACGCGGCCGCTTTATCGAAGCGAAACAAGCCTCCCGTGACTATTACGGCGAACAGGATGGCCGTCTGCTGGACGACATTCTGCCCAACGAAAACGTCACCATCGCCGACCCGACGCTCAAAGAGACGCTGCACGATCTGTTCCGTCGTCCCTTTACCCGCCGCACCACCCTGTTCGGCTGGTTCTCCTGCGCCGTACAGTCGTTTGAAAACTACGCCTTCTCCTTCTTCCTGCCGCTGATCCTCGTCACCATCGGGATTTCCGGGCAGATCCAGAATAACCTCGCCCTGCTGGCGGTGAACTGTATCGCCGCGCTCTCGGCGTTTGTCGGCCCGCTGCTGTTGCCGAAGCTCGGGCATAAGGGGCTGAGCAAATACGGCTTCCTGCTGGTCACCATCGGCATCTCAATTTCGGCGTGGGGCGTCTACAGCAGCAGCTTTGGTTTTATCATTTTCGGCGCGGCGCTGATGCTGTGGGGCCATTACTGGGATTCCGAAAGCGGCATGACGGTGATCTCGCTGGTGGCAAAACCGCGCTATCGCGGCGTGGCCTCCGGCATCGGCTACACCATCGTCAAAGTCACCGCCTTCGTCACCACCCTGGTCTTCCCGGCCCTGTTTGAAGCGGTCGGCGTACCGGTCGCCTCAATGATTATCGCGATCGCGCCGTTCTGCGCCTTCCTCGCCTCGATCTTCCTGCTGCCGGAAGTCTTCGGTCATGCGGTGGGCGACGAGAACGATCGAGAACATGACGCCAGCCCGGCAATCGCCCTGGAGGGGCATGAATCCCCGGCCTCCAAACATTAACCGCCCGGGCCGCAGGGGCGGCCCCCGCTGAACCCATAAAGGAAGGAATCAGATGAACAGCACAAAAATGCCCGTGATTGAAAATATCGAACTGATGACCGCCCGCGTTCCGCTGCCGGAAGGCCCGTGGGGAGATCAAATTCACCACGTCACCGATATCGAAGTGGCGATAGTTGACGTCTACGGTTCTAACGGCCACGTCGGCACCGGCTTTAGCCACACTTCCGGCTGGTGCGGGAAAACCATCTCTGCGTTGATTGCCGAGATTATCCCTGACGTTATTGGCCAGCCGCTCTCCCCGCGCGGCCTGTGGCATCGCTCGTATAAACACGTACACGACGTCGGCGGCGCGGGCGTCACCACCCATGCCCTGGCGGCGCTGGATATTGCCTACTGGGATCTGTTAGGTAAAACCCTCAACGCGCCGATTATCGACATTCTTGGCCGCGTGCGCGATCGCGTTCCGCTGTACGGCAGCGGCATCAACCTACATCTGTCCATTGAGGAAGTGATCGACCAGGTCAAGCGCTGGAAAAGCACCGGCTATCTGGCGGCGAAAGTGAAAGTGGGCAAACCGACGCTGGAAGAGGACGTGGAGCGGCTGCGTAAGATTCAGGAGGCGGTGCCGGGCTTCCCGCTGGCGGTGGACGCCAACCAGGGCTGGAACTTCCCGCAGGCGCTGCGCGCGTTCAAGCTGTTCGAACCGCTTAACCTGCTGTGGATTGAGGAGCCGCTGCCCTCCGACGATATCGCCGGCCACCTGCGGCTGCGCGAACGCAGCGCCACGCCTATCGCGCTGGGAGAAAACGTCTATAACTTAAACCAGTTTACGCAGTACATCGAGAGCGGCAGCGCGGATTACATCCAGGCAGATCTCGGCCGCGTCGGCGGGATCACCGGCTATCTGGATATCGCCGCCGTCGCCCGCGCGCACAACCTGCCGATGACGCCGCATTTTGTCATGGAGCTCAGCGCCAGCCTGCTGGCTACGGTGCCGAATATCTCATACGCCGAGATGACCGACGGCGGGCGCTGGAAAGATCTGCGCATCATCGCCGAAGCGGGCGAAGAGGTGGACGGCTACTACGTGCCGAGCGAAAGGCCGGGCCACGGCATTATTCTCGATCGTGATTACCTCGCAACCCACAAAATCTAACCACGCAGTGAGGGGAAAGGACAATGGAAGACACGTTATTCTCGGTTAAAGACAAGGTCATCATTGTGACCGGCGGCCTTGGACAGCTGGGGGCGCAGTACGTGAAGACGTTACACGAACGCGGCGCGAAGGTGGCGGCGCTGGCTACCCGCGTCGATGCCGCGCGCGTCGACCGCGTGCTGGGGGCGATTAAGGACTCCGACCGCCTGCTGTGCGCGGAAGTGAATATTACCGATAAAGCCAGCATTAACCGGGTGCTGGACAGCATTGAAGCGAAGTGGGGCGTGCCGGATGGCCTGGTCAACAACGCGGGCGTCGATACCCAGCCCAGCGCGCCGCCGGAAGTCTCCGGGCCGTTTGAGGAGTTCCCGGAAGAGGTGTTCCGCGAGGTGGTGGAAGTGAACCTGGTCGGCACCTTCCTGATGACCCAGCAGGTCGGCAAACGCATGAAGCAGGCCGGCAAAGGCGGCTCGATCATCAACGTCGGTTCGATCTACGGCGTGGTCTCTCCGGTGCAGGATATCTACAGCTACAAAAAAGAGGACACCGGCATTCCGTTCGTCAAACCGGTGGCCTATTCGGCGGCAAAGTCCGGGCTGTATAACTTTACCCGCTACTGCGCCACCTACTGGGGGCGCGACGGCATTCGCGTCAATACCCTGACCCTCTCCGGCGTCGAGCGCAGCGATCAGGACCCGCGCTTTCAGAAAAACTACACCCACCGTATTCCCATCGGGCGGATGGCGAAAGCCCACGAGTACAACGGCGCGGTGGTGTTTTTGCTCTCCGACGCCTCGGTCTATATGACCGGTTCCAACGTGGTGGTGGATGGAGGCTGGACCGCATGGTAAGCGATAAATGGCAGCGTTTTCGCGGCATTATCTCCGCGGTGGTAACGCCGATGCACGCCGATGAGTCGGTGAACTACGCGGCGCTGGACGCGCTCGCCCGCGCCCAGCTGGCGCGCGGGGTTGAAGGCTTTTACTGCTGCGGCTCCTCCGGGGAGGGACCGTTGCTGCGTTTCGATGAGCGCAGGCAGGTGCTGGCGACGCTGGTGCAGTCGGCGGGCGGTCAGGTGCCGGTGATCGCCCACGTCGGGACGCCACGCACCCGGGACGCCGTCGAGCTGGCGAAGCACGCCGAGCAGGACGGCGCCAGCGCGGTGTCGCTGGTGCCGCCCTACTACTACAAATATAGCCGCGAGGAGATTATCGCCTACTACCGTCGGGTGCTGGACGCCATTTCGATTCCGGTGATTTTGTATAATATTCCGCAGTTTACCGGCGTCGAGCTGGATGCCCAGAGCGCCGACGCGCTGCTCGGCGAAGAGCAGGTTCTGGGGGTGAAGCATACTTCGCATAACCTCTATTCGCTGGAACGCATGATCGCCCGCTACCCGGAGAAAGTCTTTTTTAACGGTTTCGATGAGATCTTCCTTTCCAGCCTCGCGGCGGGCGCGACGGCCACGGTTGGCACCACGGTTAACCTGCAGCCGGAGCTGTTTCTCGCCCTGCGCAGCGCTTTTCAGCAGGGCGACATCGCCCGGGCGCAGCGCCTGCAGCAGCAGATCAACGAGGTGGTGGAGCAGCTGGTCGCGCGCGGCGTGTTCCAGTCGGCGAAGTATCTTGCCGCGAAAGAGACCGTCGATACCGGCCCCACCCGCGAGCCGTTTGTGGCGCTGACGGCGGCGCAGAAAGGCGAGCTGGATGACCTCTATCTGCGCTTAAGAGGGTATATCGCCGATGCCGGACAATGACGCGTTCTGTCCCCAGGTCCGTCTGAACGATAGCGTTGTATGCCAGCAGGTCGCGCGGTTTTTACAGGAGACGGAAAGCGATGCGCGAACCCGGGGGCTGGCAGTGGCGGTTGTCGGGCCGGAGGGCGAGCTCATCGCCTTTGGTGCGCACGCTCGCTGCCCGCCGCTACCGCGCCAGCTGGCGCAGCGCAAGGCCTGGAGCGCCCTGCGCTTTCGCCGTCCGACGGCAACTCTGGCGCAAGAGGTCAGCTCCGGTACCCTGCAGCTGGCGGTATTTAACGACCCGCAGCTGCTGGCGATGCCGGGCGGCGAGCCGGTGATCGTCGACGGGCTGGCCATTGGCGGCGTCGGGATCAGCGGCCTGCCGCCGGAGTTGGACGCCGGGCTGGCGGCTCGGTTTGTTCAGCGATTGACTTGATGAGGGATCGTTAAGGGTTCCCGGATTGCGGCGCCCGCGCCTTATCCGGGCTACCTGCGCGCGCAGGATGCGGTATTTGTAGCCCCGGCCAGCATAGCGCAGCCGGGGATTGACGTGTTCACACAAGCCGTGTCATTTACTGGCTCCGCTGCTTCTCCACCGACAGCGGACGATGAATCAGGGTCATCGGCACGGTGATCTTCACATCGGCATTTTCCCCCTGCAGCTTCTGCTGCATCAGATGAAACGCGTGCTGCGCCCAGGCGTCCTCATCCTGGCGCATCGACCATACTGCGTTCGGCAGAAATCCCAGCATCTGATGTTCATCGAAGGTGCCGATGGGAATAGCCGACGGAATAAAGCCGTAGGTTTCCCGCAGCGCGCTCAGCGTCCCTTCCAGAATGGGCAGAGAGGAGGCGATAAACGCCTTCGGCGGCTCGCGATGCTGACGGAGAAAATCGAGCATCAGCTGCTTGCCCTCTTCCTGACGGTTATGGCTGGCGGACAATATCCACTCCTTCCCCGCGGGCAGCTCGCTCAGGTAGCCCTGCAGACGACGTTGGATCGACGGCTGCTGGGTATCCCCGGCGATAAAAAAAATCGGCGAGACGTCCACCGCCTGGGTCATCGCCTGCACCAGCTTTTTGCTGCCATTGTAGTTATCGCTCACCACCAGCGACACGTCGCTCTCGCCAAAATCGCGGTCGAGCAGCACCAGCGGCCGCTTGCGCGCTACCTTCTGGTGATGCAGCTGCGTTTCCCGGGTAGAGGGCACCACGAAGAGCCCGTCAACGTTGCGCGCCAGCAGTCCTTCAACCAGACTGTTTTCATGCTCGCTGTCGCTGTAGGTGCAGGCAATCATTAGCTGATACCCCGCCTGACGGCAGCAGGCTTCGAGCTTTTCCGCCAGGGTGGAGAAAAACAGGTTGGATAAACGCGGGATCACCAGCCCTAAGGTCTCGGTTTTATTGAGCTTCAGGCTGCGGGCGATATGGTTAACGACCAGCCCGTTCTCGGCGATGTAATCATTAATACGCTGCTGCGTTTTGGCGCTGATGCGATACTGCTCAGCTTTGCCACCCAGCACCAGGCGCACGGTGGTAATCGAGATTTCCAGCGCCCTGGCGACTTGCTCAACGGTTTTGGCCATAAACTCATTTTCCATAACGAACAGAACGGCTTAATCATAAACTAATTCGAGTTAGCAATACATTAGCCGCGCTGTTATTTTGAACAAGGCGTCAGTTTTCTGCCGCCTCTGCCGCTCTCGATCGCGATCCCGCTACGCTGGCGATCGTTAAGATCCTTCTCCGCCCTCTCTGTCGACGTGTGTGCCGGGAGAGATTCTGGCCGTGCTATTTCACTTTACCGGTTTAACCTCGGTCACCCAGGTGGGGAGATCCCATGTCCCGCCGAGGCGAAGATAGCGGCACATCCCGGTGGTCGCTTCACGGCTTTTGCGGAACGTTGTGCCATCCCAGAGCCAGCTTGCCGTCCCCCAGCAATCGCCGAGCCCTCGCCCTTTCTGGCTCATAAAAATCTCGCCGTCACCATACTCAGAACCGGAGACCGTGATAAGCGTCGGATTGCCCTCAAGTTTGCTATCCACAACCCAATAGCCATATCCCTCGTTATAGGCCGCCCGCCAGCACAAGGTCGAAATCAGGGAATGGGCGTGATCCAGCGGCGTCAGGCTAATAGTTTCAGCCTTCTCACCCTCCTCAGGCTGGAGGCGATCGCACCAATCATCGTTCTTTAGCGTGGCCAGAAGCTTCGGCTTGAGCACCGCCAGCTCAGGCGCGGTTAACGCTCTCTCCTGCGTTTTCTCAGGAATGACCCGGTGAATAACCGGGGCGGGAATCGCTGCCCGGACGCTATTTTCCGGTCTGTCGCCTTTTTTGGTCAACGCGCCCGGCGTGCCGATTCGCCCCTGAACATCGTCCATTTTCAGCAGTACCGCGTAAGCGCCTTCGCCGGAAAGCACAAACGGCGCCTCCGCGCCTGTAAATTCGACCTTCCCACTGCCTTTGATGGCGTTAACGATCGCCCGGGCCTGTTTCTCCGACAGCGGCCAGCTCTCTTTTACGGGCTTCACATCTACGGGCTTCACATCGCCTGCCGGCTGGCCGTTGATCCACAGCGTCAGTTTGCCCGGCAGAACGTCGCCGTCGGTCACCTCCGCCAGCATCAGCTCTCCCGAGACGGCAGTGCCCGCTCCGGCCTGGCGGGTCAGCAGCACCGAACCTCCGCTTCCTTCTTCAGCGCTGTATCCCGCCGCCCGGCAGGTCAGCGTGTTATCACACACCACTTCCCAGTCTTTGTGGCTGAATGAAACGCCTGTTTCCGCCAGCGCAGGGAGACTAAGTATGGCCAGTGCCAGCACGCCTCTCCAGCGTTCCTTTTTCATAACTTCTCTCCTTAATCGGTCATTCGTGTAGTCTGAGTAATCCACCTCGCCGAGAGAAGCGTTTTCCCTTGCCACGACTTTTTTTCAGACAACGACATGGATGCCGCACCGCTTTACGCTTCGCTGGACATATTCCCGCCCGTTCAGCTCGGCTGAAAATAGCGGGCAGCGAGTCTGATTACCTCATTCAACATCATTTCTGAGATCACAAAATAACATCCGCCGTGATGTTAAATCATCTTGTGATATTCCGCGCGGCTGCGACCGGCTAACTCTTTTTACGCTCTCACTTCATCTTTGCGATTCATAGGTGAATTCCGCTCTGATTATTCAGGGGGTTCTTTTATGCATCGATTCATCTTCTCTGTGACGTCATCAACAACATGAAGCTATTCAGAATATTCAGCGTATTACCGTCGTTATTTTTTACCGCCGCGTGCGCTGCCGGGTTATCCCACGTAGATAATTGTGAAGTGGGCTGTCCGACCGGTGGAAGCGACCAGACGCTGGTTCGCGAAGCCTATACGCTCAATAACAACAGCCACCGCAAATTCGCCAATTGGGTGGCGTATAAAATCACCAAAGCCAGCCTGGCCAGCGGGCGTTCGCGCAGCTGGAAGCGCGATCCGGATTTACCCGCGGCGGATACCCTTGCCCCCGCGGCATACAAAGGGGCCAGCGCAGCATTGGCGGTCGATCGCGGGCATCAGGCGCCGCTCGCCGGGCTCGGCGCCAGCGCAGACTGGCAGGCGTTAAACTATCTTTCCAATATCACCCCGCAGGCCTCCGCCCTGAATCAGGGGGCGTGGGCGCGGCTGGAGGATAAGGAGCGCGCCCTCGCCGAGCGCCGCGACGTGGCGGCGGTGTGGTCCGTTACCGGGCCGCTGTTCGAACGGCATATCGCCACCCTGCCCGCCGCGCCCGAGGTGGAGCTTCCCAGCGGCTACTGGAAAATTATTTTTATCGGCTCCAGTCCGGATAAGGGCGAATACGCGGCGTTTTTGCTGGATCAGGCGACGCCCAAAAGCGCCAGTTTTTGTGATTATCAAGTGACGGTGGAGGAGATTGAGCGGCGGACTCATCCGGCGCTCTCGTTCTGGTCCGCCCTGCCGGCAGGTATCGCTCGCCGCCTGAAGTCCCGGAAGGGGACGCTGGCAAAAGAGATGGGGTGCCCGTAATTGGGCACGGGCATCCTGTTGCGTGCATTATCTCGCTTTTATTTTTTGAATCTGCTTTACGGTTATTTCAGCAATATCAGGAAAGTCATTTTCCACAGGCGCTAATTAATAGCATCATGCATTCTGTTAATTCTTAATTTGCGGTTAAAGGCGTTTATTATGTCCGATTAAAGTCTGGACTTTATTTTTATTACTGGTTAGGTTTACAGGTGTTATTTAGCGCGGTGCGAATGTGTTGGCGCACACCCGCACCGCTGATCACAATTACTATTTACCAGGAATAGCAACCATGACTAATGCTGATTGTATTGTAGATTCGTTTGATCCAGAAGTGTCGCCGAAAAATAAGCGTCAGTTGACGGTGAGTTATGTGAGACATTTGCCAGATCGTCGTCTTATTCCGGCGCTGATCATGAAGGGCGAGTGGCTGGCGGCGGCAGGGTTTTCGACCGGCACCCGGGTGGAGGTGCGGGTGATGGAGGGCTGTATTGTGCTGACGGCGGTTGAGCCGGAACCGGAGCTGGAAGCCGCGATGCGTAGTGTGGAGAAGCTGTCGGCCAGGAAGCAGAAGCAGGTCAGAGAGTTTATCGGGGTGATTGGGGTGATTGGGGGACGAGGTTGAGGGGCCAGGATTGCGGTGACAGACAGGATTTTAATGCCATGCTCTATATCGCCACTTCGGACCTGTACTTATCCATCAAATCCCTACAACGCTACTTTTAGATAACAGATAAACACCTGTTAATACGACTGAATGAGGAAACCATCATGGAGACTTACCGATTACATCGCGGCAGGCTTATCGACCATATCCAGCTTGTGGTAAATGATTTCGAGGCCAGCAAAGCGTTTTATACAGCCGTGCTGGCGGTCCTTGAGATCCCTGTCGTGAATACCTACGATGATTATTTTTGGGCTGATGAGCTTGTTGTTTCATCCATTAATAGCCCCGGTTCCACAGGTAAGCCGACAGGACGGCATCACCTGGCTTTCCAGGCCAGGGATCGTGAGACGGTGGATGCTTTTTACCAGGCGGCGCTGGCACACGGCGGCAGTGATAACGGCGCCCCCGGTGAGCGAACTTATCACCCGGGGTACTACGCGGCCTTTGTACTCGATCCCGATGGTAACAATATCGAAGCGGTTTACCATGGTGAGGGGGAACGCAGTGCGGCATCGGTGGAGATTGGCTTCAGTCTTTAAGTATAACGGCCTCCGGGCAGGGGCCGTATTGGGCGGTTGGCATTAAGTCAGACCAAGAATTAGCCATATCGAAGCCCTCATAATAATGAGGGCTACATAAAATAAATTCAGTGTTGTAAATTCATTGCGTATTCATTTTATAAAGGAATAACGATGGGAGCTATTAACGAGATAGATATTGCAAAGCTGGTTTTGCTACCCGCGATTTTATATGTGGCTAAAAAGATCATCGACTGGGCGGGAAAAGTGATGTCCAGCCCGCAAACGAAGCGAAAAATTCGCTTTGAAAAGGTACCTATTGAAACCAAAATAGAGGTGCTGAATAAAATCGCTGAGATAGCGAACGCTGACATACCCGACACCAAACTCTCGAGGACGCATCAGACCGTACAAATAAAGTTTTTGTATGAGCAGATCGGGATTACCCTCCCTGTCTGGCACGCCCATCAGTTGATCGCGTTTATCGCTGATAAAAATATCGGCTCATATGATGTACGATTAATAAGTTTCCTTAAAAACCCATCCTTATATCGTTGTGAAGAAAATCATTTTTCTGTAGATGCTAAAAAAATTAAAACTTTTCACCTCGTTAGCGGGGGTTTCTGGCTATTTTCAATAGTTATTTTCGCTTGCGCCTGGTGGACGACAATACAATCGTTACTGGCCAGCGGGGGCGTAAATTCAGCTATCGCATTTTCACTGTTTTACTTTATTTCCGCTATTGTGGTCACTGGCTATTTCATTAGTCAGGTAGAAGAAACCTGGCAAAGCGCCAGATTCGCCAGGCTGTTTGAAAGGTGGTGTGAGGATGAAGCGGGGGTGGAAAGTGGGGAGAGTGCTGTGCTAGCCGCATCGGAGCCAGAAGAACAGAGGCCTCAACAGGAGGTTTTCAAATGATGAAATGCAGATACAAAAAAGTATTTTAGTGGACTGATTGGGGGATTTGGTGCGAAGGCCGGACTCGCCTTTTCTTTTAATTCATTGAAAATTAATGGGTTGCGAGAATTAATTTTGGGGATTTGCCCCCAGAATGGGACATAAAATTGAATACTGCTTGGAAGATCACAAAGTTGCTTTTCCCTCTGCGACAGTTCCTATCATAACCCTAAATTGCCTCATCAGCCCGCCATACCACACATGATGTGTTTAGTGCAGTTCTGAAGACACCATAACCTCGGTATGCTAAAATTTAACCAAGAACTGAGGATGGCCACATGACCCATAAAACTATCGTTAGTGTCGCTAGCTATGTTCAACAGCTGGCAAAAGATAACAATGTTACAGCTAACCGTGATGGCATGAGCCGCGTTGCTGTGACCATTACCGCACTTGCCGATGACTCTGTCGAGCTGGATAACGTTGAGCAATTACTGGTAAACCTTAAAAAGAAAGGTGTACTCAGTAAAGCTGAAATTTTACAGCTGCAGGGACGTTACTTCCGCGAACAAAAGCACTTTCATAAAAAAGCAACTGCATGAGTTTTGATCCATTTGGCGATTTCGATACCGCAGGCTATCTTCAAAATGCCCTTCAGCTTAAGGACCCTGAAGAGGTCAAACGGGCAGAACATCTTGCTTTTGAAGCAAGTATTGAAATCGCATTCAACTACTTAGCTCAAACAGAAATTATAGATTACCAGGCTGTACTTAAAGTCCATGAGATCCTTTTCTCCGATTTTTATCCCTGGGCAGGAAAAGACCGTAACGAACTCGTTCCCCATCTTGCCGTTTTCAAAGGTTCTCAGGATAACCCCCGTCACACGGTCTTCGAGCGACCTGACTCTATCCGTATGGCTGTCGAATACGCCCTTTATTTGGCCAATAACAAGCAACGTTTCCGGGAAAGGCCTGGAGAAGTCATGGGGTTATTAGCCTTTGCACATCCTTTCCTCGATGGTAATGGGCGTACTATTTTGCTTGTGTTTATGGAACTCGCCTTTCGAGCCGGTTTTGCCATTGACTGGTCACAGACAAGCAAGAATGACTATTTGAAGGCACTCAGCGACGAAATCGGAGAACCATCTAAAAGGCACCTTGATCGTTACCTGGAACCATTCGTAGTGAACATCACAAACCGGGATGCCTGGCCGGCTATTATTGGCGGGATTAAAGGGCTGGATGGTTTAGATAAAGAGAACATCTCTTATGAAAGCCTGGACGATCCTGACGTACAAAAAATTTATATGACTTACCGTTCAGAATAAATAGTCAAGTCAGTACATCAATTAACAAACTGCCAAAGTAATTTATTCAACGTGAAACACCACAGATAAAATAAGCACCGGTATCCCAATTCGCATGTAACTCCCGCCTCAGCAAATCACACCGGAAGGTAAGACTGCTTTGTAAATCACTGACAGCGGACATTCAGTGGTTCAGAGATTGAAGCATAGGAATACCTGTAAATAATCGTGTTTTAACGGGGAACGCCCTATCTCAAAAAAAAGAAAAATTGAGATAGTTTTAAGTAATTATCTATAGACTATCTCAAATCCATAAAATTTTGAGATAGCGACATGCCAATCAAAAGACCACCGGTACCTATTCTATTTTTCCAACTCACCAGAGCGGCTCTGGAAACCCACCAACACTACAGCCGCGTGACAGACGATAAAGGTCGCTATCTTCCGTTTAACGGATTCTGCCGCCGCACGTCCAGCAGGGAAAATGTCTCTATCGCCTAAAGCTTACGAACTGCCCTAGGGATCCAAAGGGCTAAACTACTAGTGAAAAAAGATCTCAAATGGTGTCAATCAGCTTGCGAAAAAGCATATCATCAGCTGCGGGCCAAGAGAAAAGAACCCTGGCCCACATAATAAAAGACTAGTATACAGTTAGTAATGTACTCGGTACGCCGTATGAAGAAACAAATAACCCTTTTACCGCACGGGTTGCTGCAACATGGAGTAGCGCACGTTCATTAAATATAGCATCACGTTGTTCAACAGGATCATCAGATGCTATGGCTTTAACTTCCGGTACAACGCCATCGTTGATACCCGCAAGGAACACATACTGGAACTCTAACCCTTTAATGCGGTGCATCGTTGCAATGCGAACACCAGCCCGTTGATCACTGTCGCCACTATCATTCCCTAAATTAAAAGTTTCAATTCCTGCTTCATTCAGAGCTGACACATAGCGCTCATTCGTATGCCTCGTGCGGGAAGTAATGCAGATATCCTGGGAACGGACATCATTGGCTAACAACGCCTGAATTTGCTTGATAATCGTCTCAGCCTCTTCCTTAAAATCTGAAGCATGAGTAATCATGGGTTTTTCACCATGAAGCAATGATAAATAATCGTTGCAGGAATCAGTTTCACCATCCAGGTTGTCAACCTTAACGCCGGTTAATAACCCGACAGCAAACTGTCGCGTCTCTTCTGTAGTCCGGTAGTTAATTTTCAGTTTTTTACTACGACGCCCACGAACATTAATCCCACACTGACCGAGCACGACTTTATTGCGGTAAATACGCTGATGTCCATCACCCACAATAAAAAGATCGTTAGGAGACTCCGAGACTAGGCTACGAATAAGGGTAAAGGCCGGTGCACCTATATCCTGAGCTTCATCAACTACGATACTGCTATAAGGCAATTGCACCTGTTTTTCTTTAAACAGAACAATAGCCTCATGCATGGCATCACCCATTTCTCGCAGTTTGGCACGCGCCATTTGTGCCCGGAACTCTTCGAAAACAGGCCAGATTTTCGCACGCTGAATACGTGATAACGCCGTGCCACGACCAATACGGCTCACCTTCAGATATTCTTCACGGCTGTAAACAGCATTCGGCTGAACAATACGTTGCCACTCTTCAGAATAAAAGTTTTCCGGTAAACCCAGTTCAGCAGGGACTTGCTGCAAAGCATAGTTCCAGCATTTACGTCGCCCTTCATCGCTGTCATACACCACGCGGAAATCATATCCATGGCGTTTCAGTTGCTCGCTCATCCAGGCATCAATATTAACAACTTCAATACGCGCCATCTCCTCGCGACTACACAAACGCTGGAGGTTGGCGCGAATATCCGCCGCCAGGTTACGGGTGAAGGTTGTGAACAGAACTTTTTTACCGGGTTTATCGGCCAGGCGTTGGGATAACCAACGAGCACGATGCATCGCAACAACTGTTTTTCCCGTGCCTGCACCACCCAATACACGTACCGGACCATTTGCCGGAGACTCCACCAGTTTTCGCTGGCTCGGGTGCAGGAATACACGCCATTTTTCCAGTGGCGCATTGAGCATTTGCAGTAGCTCCTGTTCATTTTCAACGACATGGAAACGACGTTTACTTCGTTCCATCGCCTCAATAAAGTCGTTGGTATCAACAGGCTCATCACGGTGATCGTTAAACTCCTCCAGCACTTCCTGGTAATCCAGACCTTCTGCCAGCCAGTGTAGGGGTTCCCAGGCTTCCGCAGGCATCACACTTTCCAGCTGATTCAGCCCTGCAGTATCTACAAGAGCCATCACTTGCTCAATAAACACAGGAGGAATGCCCAGCGCGAGGATCTGCTCTGCCGTATAAGCAGCAAAGAGTTTGGGTTTATCAACAACGGTCGGCTCGGGGGTAGGTTTGATATAGCTGGTATCAATCACCTGAATCGCACCGGTTACCGGGTGAATCGCACATTCGTGTCGCCGCGCCCAGTCGTAGGCTTCGTCGTGCTTATCCACCCACATCAGCATATACAGAGCACCCTGCTCAGGTTTCAGGACGATCCCCCGGTAGGTTTGGTCAATACGCACAGAATGCACATTATTGCTGCGTGCATCGTGGATCTTTTCGTAGTTCAGCCCATTACTCGTCGGATCCTGGCGGAACTTGGAGATGAATTCCTGGACCTTTTTTTGCTGCGCTTTAGGAATCCGCGCAAAAGCCCCCAGAAAACCATCAGAAAGTGCCACCTTTGGCGTTGGAATCGTCATTTGTCACCTCCGGACAGATGCTGCAATGTATTTTCGTCAATTGGCCCGAAAGCAACGTGCCAACCCTTACTTTCGAATAAAGCAGTAAAGCTCTGATTATCGATAATCAGGGCTTGCTTTTGTAATGGCCAGGCGAGATCGGCTTCCGCAATAATTTCGCCATCGTCATCCTGTAATTCATATCCGACTGTCGGTGCCGGAAGCGATAACGACTGAAGCAAAGCGATTTCTTCTGCGCTCAATAAACCAAACTCAAGTATATCCGCCCAGCTCTCGTCAGGCTGAATATCCACTACCACCGAAGTCTGCATTTTTACCGCTTCAGGCTTCTGCGGTAAATGGACCGCTTTACGGCTGGTGAATGTCATATCTGGCAGGAACTGCAGTAAATTCACCATCCACCAGAAACCATTAAATCCGGCTTCATAGCCATTATCCTGGGAATAACGATCGTCAAAGCAAATATGCAGCCTCAACCAATTTCGCATTTGTTCAATGCTTGTCGTTGATTTAATGGCTTGTTGCGGTACAACAGCTGCCAGCTCAATGAACTGTTGTGATGAACTACAGCTATCCAGTAAACCTCCAAATACAAAAGGTTCATCAGGCAAAAGTGCATTCAACCGATAAGCGGGAGCGTTCTCCTGCATTTCATAGGCATACTTTTGTTTGGCTCCGGTATCCTGCGACTTTTTAGGATCCAGCCACACCCAAGCAAAGGCAGCGGCCATTTTCTGCCATAGCAGAGTTTTATTACCGGGATCAGAGAGATAATCGAGTAGCAGTGCAAAACTGTTTCTCTCCCTGAATGAACCTTCAAGCGTAGCAAAGTTTGTATCATGGAACGGGTTATAAAACTTAGGCTGTTTCATATCCGGGTTATGACCAAGCCCCATAACATTCTGTACATGTTTAATACCTTGTTCTTGAAGGTCTGCCCAGGTCACTGTCCATACCCAAAAATTACCGCTGTCTTTAATCGCCTGCCGTTTTTGGACATCATCCGACACGCTATCTTTATGAAAAGCAAAACCATCCAGGAAAATTGCTACCGGTTTTATCTTTTCTGACTGCATCAGAGGATAGAGCACATAATCTGGTCGGCTAAGGATGCCTACTCCTTCTTTAACCCCTAAATCAACCTGTGCTTTGAGATGCCAGCTCATCGCCGGTTCTGTACGGGTATTAATAATCCAGCCTGCATTCTGATGGGCATAACTCCGGCTCACGAGAAGATTTTTGTTATCCTGCAGGCAGTGAATGAACCGTTTTTCCAGTTCACTCCCCATCATGGCATCAAGCGAAATGTTTTTGATGGAATCAATAACGCGTATAGAAGCACTGGCCTTCAGGATTTTCGCCAGTAAGAGACGCGCCTGATCTCTTGATACATACTTCATACGCCCGCGGTCACGGTAAGCGTAAACACAGCGATAGCAGCCGTCTTTATGCGTATCATGGTTGCAGCTGCATTCCACTAGCGCCTTGTAGGCCAGCTCAAGTAATTTCAGAAGGTTGTCAGGTGTACGCATCAATTCTTTGAGTGAGCCAGTCCCCCCTGGTACGGTGTCGTAAATCACCAGATACTGACGCCAGGATTCGCCCTCATTTTCCGGCTCGCGATACACCACGCCTTTCAGATGATCCACGTTACCTTTGAAGTAATGTTTAAGCCCAAGCTGAATGGCTGCACCCAGGGAGGCTTCCACCACGCGATCGTTGCTGTAGCTGGTCACTGGCAGCAGGATACGCAATGCCTCAGATTCCAGTTGGCGATAAAGGTAGAGATAATCTTCAAACTTCGCTTTTTCGGGTTCAGCGCGATATTTACAGCTCAGGTCATGACGAGGTTCATGATCGCGAGGGCGCTGCACCATGCCGCAACCGAGGCAAACTTTAAACCCGGTGCGTTTCTTTGCCTCTCCTGCAATCAACAGCTCATTGGCGTCATCCGCCATTTTGCCAAAGTTGATATCCCGCAGGGTTACCTTGCTCAAAAACTCAAAGCCAAACGGGATTTCGCCTTCATCAATGGCATAAGCGGCCGATACATCCTCTTTTTCGAAGCTGACCAACAGCTGTCGCTGGAAGAATGCCGGTTCTCGGCTATCGCTCTCATCACTGATCTGGCTGTCACGGGCGCTTGAGCGGGCATAAACCTGGCGAAGCTTCAGTAACGTCGTTTTTTGCCCGGCATCAGCCCAACCTGGTGTGCCACATTTTGGACAGTATTTATGCTGATCGCCGGTCTGATCGATATTCTCGCTGTAGTTACAGTGGCTGCAAATACGCCAGTTTTCAGGCTCAGACACTTTCAGATCAATCTGTTCGATTTCAACTTTATGCCCGCCCGCATAGAAGTTATTCAACGGGGCAAGCTCAGCCAGCGCCGTTGAAGCCGGACGTTCGTATTCGTAGGTCGTGTTCTGATACTCACGCGTTTCCCCACCGTCCTTGCGCCGCCACAGCACAGAACGCAGCGTAATACCGGCCTCCGGGAAGGCATAGTTGGGAAGTAATCCTTCATCGGTGAGGAAATTAAGCGTTTGCTTGTTATTGATCTGGTTCACCAGCGTCATTAGCGCCTGACGTTCCGAAGTCAACTCGCGCATATCGCTGTCAAAGTTTTGATCGTGCGGGTCGCTCTCCAGCTTGTCGATACTGCGCTTGAGTTTATCAATCCGGGACCGCAACGATTTGCGATCTTCCACCAGCAGTTTTAATGCTTGTTCGATACGTTGAACCAGAGAACGCTGCCCTGGTGCCCCTTGCAAATATGACAGTAACTGTAGACGAGTGTCTTCCGTAAGATCAGGGAAGATGGACGAGAACTGCTGAGCAATATACACATGATGCTGATCAATATAACGCAGGAAGTTATAAGGGAACCCAGACTTGTGTCCAAACTCCAGCTCGTCCAGCATCTGCTTCACGTTTTTACTGATAGCAGATGCCGGGACGCCGGTTTTCACCCAGTTGTCCATGCAGAATGCGGCCAGCTGACGCTCCAGGATAGCCGTTGCGTTCAGGAACACACCAGGGGCCTGTACCTGCCCTTGCATCATCTCCAGAGGCTCTTCAAAGAAGAACTGATCGTGCGGGTTCCCCTCAGCCACCGTGATGTTAAGTGCATTGCCGTCTTTACGCCCGGCACGACCAATACGCTGTAAGTAATTAGCCTGCGCGGGTGGAACAGAACAGAGTAATACCGTAGAAAGGTCACCCACATCGATACCCATCTCCAGCGTCGGTGTTGCCGAAAGCAGGTTGATATTCCATGGCTGATTACCGCGGTAGAACGATTGTTCCGTAGCCTCACGATCTTCACGGCTCAGTAATCCGGTATGCTCTGCCCCCTGAACACGAGCGATGTCCATATTATCCCAGTGCCAGGTCACTGTATTTTCAGCTTCTTGATAGCGGCCTTCGCAGCGCAGAGAAAGGCATGGCGCGTTTCGCCAGTGCCACCCCTGATCGGCCGGTGCCCGAACAACTTCACGACAGCAAGAGCAGTTTAGCTGAACAACATCTCGGCTCACTACCAGCGCTGAAGGTACTAGCCCCCAGGCTTCTTTGCCTTTTGTGTCAAAGTCTTTTACCAACCCCGCCATTTTCAGTGTCGCAAACAGACGTCGTAAAACCGTCTCTGCCAGGCTGCTGATAAACAGATTATTGCCGTTGCTGAGTGTGCGGTTGATCCAATGCTGATACCAGCTGGGGTTGGATTTCGCACCAATCAGTCGATGGAAGCCATTTATTTTTTCAAATGATGCATAGGCAGGTTTACGCGTTTTCGGGCCAATAGACGGCATATAGCGTGAAGTTCGCTCCTTCTGCGTCATCATAAAGGTCTTACCCTCACGCCGATAACTTTCGAACGCCGGATGCAGAACAGCTCCCGCCTGCCGCTGATGCCAAAGAACGCCAATCACCAGGTGTGCCACCTGCTCAACGCTGACCCCAGCCATTTCATCACCCAGCTCTTCGACAAGCTGTTGGTGAAGCACCGTTATCGCTGAATTGAAACGTGCAATATCAATTCCTGCAGCTGCGTAACCCGTGGCCTCAAGCGTACGTCCAATTCGTGCGCGTAGGGTAAATTCGCTGTATACCTCCCAGTCGAGACGAAGAGAAACCAGCTCCGGTAAATCGGAACTCTCTGCCAGCTGGCCTTCGTTCTTCAGCGTCTGGTAATCATTCATCCACTGCATGTTGGGCGCGATGAAGCTCGCGGCAAAATGAGCATCATCCGGTGAACGTTCACGCGTCTGCTGGCAGACGCGTGCCGCAAAGGCATCCAACGGTAACGTTTCTTTTTCACCCAACACGCTGGCGATTTGTCCGCGTACCATCAACGGCCAAGTTCGGGCGGTAAAGAAGCTGGCGCGGTGTGCGGCATCCTGCACTGAGTCAGAAAACGTAATCAGCTTTTTATGTTCGTTGAACTGGCTACCATAAAGCTGATGGATCATCACCGCCGACAGGCTGGCTGCCTGTGACCCAAGAATCGAAATACCCTGTTTACTGTTGCAGTACGGGCATTCGTTGGCAAATTCCAGCTCATCCTTACGCTCTTTGAGCATATCCGGGATAAGTACTTGTAGCAGGCCAGTATGGCCACAATGCCCGCACTGTACGTTAGATTGCTTATTGAGCTTTAAACAGGAAGGGCACAGCTTCTGGTGAACACCGCTGACAGGTTTATCGTTGTTATCTGGGAAGGCCAGTACAATAGAACGGCCTTTTTCAAAGAACTGACGATAAATACCGTCCAGATCAGTTTCGAGTTGAACGCTCTGACCATGGCGCAGGCTCGCCCACCCGGTAGCATGGCAGTCACGACAGTGAATAACGGGAAGATAATGTTCGCGATCTTCCACCGCGACATCATCAGCAAAAACAAGCTCAGGTGTTTTTGACACGCTGGCGACCAGGCGACGCATCTCGCGCAACCACAGCTGAGAACGAAGTTGCACAAAGGGCAGAACGGGACGCGCTTTATTCGCCTGCAGGCGCTTTTCACGATCTTCCTGTTTTTCTGGAACGTCCAGGCGCGCTTGGGCAATCAATGCCAGAATGCTTTGCAGCACGCGGGTTGCATGCCCGGCGCTTTCCGCCAGCATCACCTGGAGATTTTCCAGGCACTGCTGTTCCGACAAAATACCGCCCTGCAAATCCTCCAGCAGCACGTGCAGAATACTGTGGCGACGTAACAGTGAGCCCAACTCAATACGCTTTTCACGTCCGCGTTCGCTGTCCAGATCGGCAGGTAATTGCAGTGAACTATTCGGGAACCACAGCGGAATTTGTCCGTTCAGATAATCTACCGGGCTGGCGTACGTTTGCGGATCCAGCGCTGCGCTGACATCCTGTCCCGGATACTGACTGTACTCGATGGTATAACCTTGCAGATACTCTGCCGCCGTGTAGCGATCTTCGCGAATAACCGCGTCATCGCTAAAAGGCTGATCAAAGATCGTTTTCGCATAATCGAGTAGTTGCCCCAGTTCGTCACCTACGGTAGCCGACGTTCCCACACAGGCAAAACGCTTGTCATCAACACCGATATGATGCTTTAAGCGGCGCACCAAACAGGCCAGATCCGACCCCTGCGCACCATCAAACGTATGCAGTTCATCCACCACCAGATAACGCAGTGACCCTGGCTGGTTATAGCGCCAGAGCTTCTGATCGCCGGGGCGCATCAGCAGGTAATCCAGCATCTTATAGTTGGTCAGCAGGATATCCGGCGGGTTCTCGCGCAGGGTATGTTTGCAGGTGATGACTTTATCCGCAGACATCTTTTTGCTGGGCTCGATTTCACTGTCGCCGACAAACAGGCCGACAGTCACTTTGCCATGTAGTTGCGGATCGCTGGCGATGGTTTTGGCGAAACGGCTGGCCTGGTCGGTTGCCAGGGCGTTCATCGGGTAAATGATGATCGCTTTAACACCGGCCTCTGATGCACCTGCACAATGGTTAAGCAGCGGGAACATAAAACATTCCGTTTTACCGGAACCCGTCCCGGTCGCCACCAGCGTCGGCAGAGGCACCTCGCTACCCAGGCGCTGAAACGCCTGCGCCTGATGAGCGTGCGGTGGGAACGGCAGCGTCAGGTTAGGGAAGAAGTTCAGCGGTAAGTCACTTTTGCGAAACGGCAGCTGAGCGGAAAGATACGGCCCTTTCAGCAGCGTTTCCGGCTGGGACAGAAATTGCTCCAGCATCGAGACGTTATTATTTTCTTCACCATTAAACAGCGGGCTGTTAAGCGGGAAGGCTGCCCGTAAAAAGGAGGCAACGCTGTCGGCAACCTGCCGACTGACAACGGAAGGCAGCATCAGGCGCTCCTGCGTTCAGAATAAGTAAGTAAACATGTTGCGACAGTGTCGGGTAAATCATATTGATTACCAAACATAATCAGCCGCTTCCTTGGCCTTGATATCGTTACATATACTTTGTTGAGCTCTTGTGGATTAGCCCAGTCTATTTTCTCAAGCCCAACATAAATCATGGTGTCAAACTCCAGGCCTTTGACATTCTCAGCACAGGAGAAATGAACCTGATACTTTTGGGCGAGATCGATATGTTCTGCAACGCGCGGAGTCCTTGAAGACGTCTGAATCAAATCATTGCGTACACGCATCTCCAGTTCCCGGGCTAGAGCCAGGTCTGGGCAGATAACAGCAATAGTCCGCCCATGAGGTTGTTCACTAATGAGATCGACCAATTCAGCATCAATGTTATCGAAAGGCTGGTTGATGAACTTTTTACTAGTCCCGTTTTGCGCTTGTTCTCGCCAGAGAGTGAGCTGCTCTGCCGACTGCTGCAAGCGACTATCGTTCTGAACTAACGAGCGAAAGAGCATCGACGTCGCCGCCAGCTGTGGCTCTCGTTCCTGTCTTTTATTTTCTTTTAGCAGGAATTTTGTCAATGAATGGTAAGGGAAACAGGCATCAAGATCGTGAACATTCCCACGGCCTAGCTGCTGATGCATATCCCCCACTAGCGTTACCGCGTGATATTTCGGATCGGCCTGTTGAGCCATCAGGAAAACCTGCACTTCTGTAAAATCCTGAACTTCATCAATAAAAACAGAAGGATACCAAGGCTGCTCCTGCAAGCGTGGAGCAAGCCGACTGGATTGCGCACCGCGTGTTATGATTTGAGCAAGCGCTAACAGAATATCTTTATCATGATCTGCCAGTAATTTCGCTTTTAGACGTTCTGACGCCTGACTCACATGCGGGTAGTCCTGCCAGTATTGCGGGAAGGAGAGCAACGCATCCCGATAGAGATCGGCATACTGCCACGAGCTATAAATCCGTTGCATCTGAGAGCGAAGCCGTGCTGCGAGAGAGGTTTGCGTTTTCTCTTCACCCACTTCAATTTTGCGTACAAAGGGGTTCGGCTCAGACAACGAAAAAATGCGTTTCTGGTTAATACCAAACAGCTTTTGGTTGATAAGATGGATGTTGACCGCGTCAAAATCTTTCGCCCACGTAATTTTGATGCTACTCACCACCGATGGAATATCACACACCAGTTTAAGATCGGTGCGACATTCCCAAATAATCTCTGCATCTTCAGCGGAATAAACGCTCAGACCATCTTCGCTTCGCACGCTGCCGTTTTGCGCAAAAATGTTGAGCAAATCGGTGTATGTTTCAATCAATATCTCCGTCGCTTTCCGGCGAGGTCGGTCGTTCTCATCACGGATCCGCTCGACAACGACGAACACCACGCTCATTTCACGCAGGGTTGTTACTGCCGCTTTAGCCTCTTTTACAATCAGCCATTTTTCCTCAGACGGATGCACCCAGAGCGTATTCTTATCAAACAAATCACGTTCGATCCGCTCATGTACATTGACCAACCGGCTCAGAAGGTTATCCAGGGCAAAAGCGTCGCCAGAATGCCCGGAGAGCTGATTGAAAAGAGAAGCATAATCTGATGCCAGGCTCCGTTTCACGAGTTCCAGTAAGGCATTTCCGGCTTTAGTTTCTGCCAGGAATTGCGCTTTGAGTAGCTCAGCGGGGATGTTTAGTGAGGCCAGTTGCTTTTGCAGTTCAAGCTGAAGAAGAGCGCCGATCGCTTGTGCTGACGCATAAAGCCAGTTCATGGTTGTTTCAGCAGAGAAATCATAGGAAAGATTTTCTGAGACATTCGTATACTTAGCGCGAGTCACTTTCTGCCCTTCCGCGCTGGTCGACGTGGAGCGCTGCTCAAGCTGGCGAACATTGTTAAGCCGATAAACTAATGAACGGTACTCTTCTATTGGTAGTTTATCGATGCTCAGCGACTGGCAGGAAGCCTTCAGATAGTTTACCAGCTCTCCCGTTCGTACAAATCCCACACTGCTTTCGTCTAAAAAGTCAGCATTAAACCGTTCTTCATCGGGGGTACGGGCTAAGTCGCATAGCGTTTTCGCACGCCCAAGTGCGACACAGGTTTTACCTGATCCTGCCACCCCTTCAACTAGCATGGGTCCCGTGGTCGTCGCACCAGTCATGACGCTGAGCTGTTCCTCTGTCGGGTTAAGAAAGAAATAGTTGCTCAGCCCAATATAATTGTCACGGTCATCATCGCTGCGACCATAAATATCGTAGTGATTTAATTGCTCTTCGGCATCATCCAGGAACAACTCATAATCTTGTCCAGTCGCCAAATCCAACCAGTTTTCCGACTCCTGCTCGATACTGTCAGCAGGAGTGTTTTCGAAGAGTGGTGACAATGCCACATCCGTCACAACGGCTTGCTGATGTTTAGGTCGATACCATCGCTGTAAAGAGAGTTTCAGATTATTAATTACAGTCTGAAGACCTTGCTTACCTTTACCCGCAATTGAATTTGATTCCATTACCTGAAAATTCTTGATGTTCTGTGCCGCTTCAATACCGCTAAAACGAGCGAAATTGCGGATTTCGACAATAGTGTACCGCCCCCATTGATTGCTTTCAGATTTCAGCCCAATTTGGGCCTGGCGGCATAACCGACCAATAGGTGAATCAGGGGTCGCATATCCTAACTTAGTGCTGGCGTAATCACAGGTTGCCTGAGAGGTACGCAGCACCTGACGGCCCGAATATTCAGTGTCAATGACGACAGTTTTCCCGAAGCCATGGCGATAGAGCTCTTCGTAACCTCTTCGCTGAAAAGCACTCGTGGAACGCCGACGATCCTCCGCGTAACTGATCACTTCATTGAGTGCATCCAGTTCCGTTTTTACAACGTTATGTCGCTCGGAAGATTGTTCGTCAGAGAGTTGATCCAACTGCTCAGGTAACCGGTATATCGCCATGCAAACGTCCTGAAAAGGGCGTAGCTCGTAGGGCTACGCCTGATACGTTAATTGATATGTTCAGAAAAGAATGACCAGGCGACTTTATAGTCGTCTTCACGGTCAGGTTTGATAAAAGGTGCCTGCCAGACGACGGTTCGGCGCTCGCCTTCATCGCTGCGGGTATAATCATCAAAAGTGACGCTAACGGTACCGGTTTGCAGATGTTTGACATCATCCCAGCCGATAGCTTGATCGGTACAGTCGCCGCCGCTCCAGTCTGGGCTGTCGACATCAAAGACAAAGCCATTTTTCAGGTCCGCCTTACGCGCGGTACGCGGCAGGCCAACACCCAGCAGCCCTTTACTTGGCGTAAAGATAATGCGACCGTTTTGATCGTACCAGGTATCGGCTTCGTATTGGCGCATGACCGGGAACTGGACACGGTAAAGAGTAAGCAGTTCTTCGAGGGTTAACCCCAGCGCCTGTGCTACCAGCACGTCGATTTCCACCAGCGCCTGACGACGACTGTAGTCGGAGCGTAAAGCGCAGTTACGCTGCCACTCTGGAGTCAGATTGGCGAAGAAATCTTGTGGAAGTTGCGTGAGGTTGCGGCTCCAACGCTGAGTGTTGAAATCTGGGGAGTAGCTGGATTGCCAGAAATCAGAATAACTCGTGGTTAATGCACTTAATGACATGACACGAGCAGATAAGTGATGCGCTGTTTCAACAAAATCAGGCAACGCGTATTCTTCTATACTCTGATGAAGGTTAGTTCTGCCTGACAACTTCATCATGAAATCATAAATCAGAGAATATGCAGCTCCAGAGACGCGAATAAGTAAATCGGATGAATTAAAACAATATGTTCTCACGCCATTAGTATGAGCTACATCTTTTGGTACTAATGCAGGTACTAATCCTTTTTCAGCTCCAATACTAATCATAGCTCTCAGAGCCAAGCGATAATAATCCGTCACCTTCCTCGGTTCATCTTCGCCTGGTTCAGTCCACGTAACGCGTGGTGTACGTTTGGCATATTCCTGCTCATCACATGCCGGAATATAGTTAGTGCGCGGCAGATAGTCATCAGGCAGAGTTAGCAGATCGAGGCAGTCATAATGTCCTTTCTCGGTGCAAATCTCTCGAGGTGTTTTATAAAGCGGCGTTCCGACATAGAAATGTGGTCCAGATAGAATCCATTGTGCAACATCCTCCGGGAATTGGGTATGCCGCTCAATGGTGCCATCACTTTGTTGATTTGTTTCATGCCACATTTCAAGAGACAGATATTGTCCCTGCAAATCCCCTAACCGTTTGGGCTGATCTGCAAATTTTTCAAGTACAGAAACAAGCGGTTCAGCATGAAGCGCAGGAAGTCGAGCCTCAAGAGCCGGCGTACTCTCTTCATCATAAAGACTGGCAAATAGAGCGAGCCGTTCCATCCCGACAGCTAAAATACGACTTTGATGCCCCGCTTCATTCCATGAACCTGTTTCATCATCTTTAATGCCGCCAACTTCACCGGAACCATCATGAGCAAAGCAAAGCTCGATCGTTTTGGCTGAGAAAAGGTTAGCAACACTGATAAAGCTGACAGGAAGACTTGGTAAAGCTGTATAGATATTAATACTGTATTTTGCCCTGTGAGCGATAGGGAAAAGCATATGCTGGTTCTGAAACTGAAAATGTGCTCTCAACCTCGGATACACCGACGCACGCAACTGGCCGCCTTTCGGGTCGTCATAAATCCCTTCCGGGTGCAGGAAACCTGCCACGCCTTTCTGCGCCCCTAAGCGCCATGCCTGCGGCAGGAAGCATTTATACAGATTGGTCTGCACGCCACGTAACACCGGGTAATTCTGCTGCGCATTAAGGAAGTTTTGCATCCCTTCGCAGCCTTCATACTCGCTGCGCCATGCATCTTCCAGCGCCGGAATGGCGTTAAAGGTATCAACACGCAACATTGCCAGCTTCGATGCACTCAGCTTACGCAGCACAAACTCCGGCTCGTAATCGCCCAGCACGCCAGCTTCCTGCCATTCTACTTTCAACCACGGCGGGTTTCCGAGCATCAGGTCAAAGCCGCCGCGCTCGGCGAACAGATCGCAGAATTCCAGATCCCAATGGAAGAATCGGTGCTGCTTCTTCAGCGCATCAACAATCGCCAGACGCGGCAAATGACGGAACAGTACTTCAGTTTTTAGGCGGCCTGCACCAGAAAACAACGAAGATTCTTCACGCACAATATCCTCGTCGGCAAACAGATTGCCGGTGGCCTGCTCTGCAACTTCAGTGACTCTTTCCGTGACGACAATACCGTCGATCAGTGTCTCCATCTCCATTAGCCACATGCCGCGATCTGGCAGTTCATTCGCTTTGTCGATTGGCCAGAACCATAGCGCACACCAGTAGTCCATCACCCAGCGCAGTTTCTGATAGGTACTGTTATCTTCGAGGCGACCGCTGAAGGTTTCATCTTTACTGCGTATAGAAGAGCGGACTTGAGCCGTATTATCCGCAGGCCATACTGGGTAATTGTCGGCGGTTTTCTGGCGCTCGGCTTTCAACTGCTGTCGGAATGTGTTCCAGAGCGCTTCCACTTTGCCACTAATGCGCTGCACATCAGCAACCTCATGCGCTTCAAAGCTTTTGGTAAACTCTTTGCGCCAGCTGTCCAGCGCTTTGAAATCATCCGGATAGCGCTGCTTAACGGTTTTGTCGCTGTAGTTGGCCATACCGCTATCTGGCAGCAGGAAGTGGAAAATCTGCTTATCTTCGCGTGGAATATTCATCGCCAGCACGGCCGGTTCGCTGTTAAGCCAGCTCGGATCTTTCGCTTTTTTGTAAGTCAGCTCGCTCTTGTTGAACACCTGACGGCGTGCGCCAACCAGCGAGTTGCCGCAGTGCAGCTGGTAGCCAAACCACGGTACAAATGCATCGCCGCTGATGGCATTCAGCCACAGCGACACTTCCGCCAGCTCCACCGCCACCGGGTTTAAGTCCACGCCGAATACGTTGTTGTCGGCAATGTACATCTTCACCCGTTGCAGCTCCTGGGTGTAACGATCCTGAGGAATGCGGTGGCCTTCCGCCTGCTGTTTGTGGGACAGGTAAGCTGCCGCCAGCTGGTTGATGGCTTCGTTAAGGAACGCCGCGCTGCCCATCGCCGGTTCGCATACGGTGAGGTTTAAGATTGCATCGGCTTTGGCGTGCGGATCGTTAATCGGATCAATCTGCTCTTTAAACAACTCTTTCAGGGCATACTTGACTAACGAGCGGGTCAACACTTCCGGGGTGTAATAAGAGGCGGATTTTTCGCGGTCGCGCCCGGCCATGCGATAGATAAAGCTGCCTTTACGATGAATACGCAGGCTGCCGTCTTTTTCGTAGACCTTCTCGTCGTCGTGGTATTTGCCGATCTCGTCTTTGCTGACGAAGTAGCCCGTCTCCAGTTCGTTAAACTCTTCTCCGGCTTTTTTCACCTCGTAGAGGTCATCACTGGCAAAAAATCCCCGGTAGGAGAGCAGCGCTTCATACACTGCACCCAACTGGTTGATACCCAGCTGGCGATAAGAAATACGTCCGCGACGGTTAAAGCGCCCTTTGCCCGGGCGGCTTAACGACATCGCCTGAATAATTTGTTGTAGGGTTTCGTTGCGAAAGACCACGCGGTTAAGAATGCGAGTGTTACTCGCTTCAAACAGATGGCTTTCCAGACGCGGCACGCTGAACTGATGGCTATGAATAGTGATCCGGTCGCCGCTCTCCAGGTCGCTCTGCATTTTCACGCCGCCGCTGTAGCCATCACGCACCAGCTTGAACAGCATATTCAGGCTATCGTGGAAGTAGCGCCCGTTGCGATCTTCTTCGCTGGTCAGCGGGATCATCTCTAGATCGCGCAGCGTTTCCAGGCTGTAGCCCTGCAGATAGGTTTTGGCGGTCATCGGCGCATAGCCCAGCTCCGGGCGCGCTTCGATATAGAACAGGAACAACAGACGATACATATACCGCAGGCATTCGCGGCTCAACTCATCCGGGTTAATAGCACGTTTCCCGGTATAATAAGCCAGCTCGTTGTCGATGAGATAACGCATCGCTTCATTACCCAACAGCTCAATGCTCTCACGCAGGGCATATTTCAGATCTTCCGACACGCCAAACGCATGTTTGTGCGAGTTGTCATCCAGCGAATCGAGATATGGCGCACCGCTGCCGGGTAACAGCGAGTCTTTGTGTAACAACACCGACGTCGCTTTCAACGTATCCGTTTCACGACGGCTTAAAATTTCTTCAAAATCAAAACGCAGCAGACGGTTTTGCGCCCACTTAGTACGATCCAGCAATAACAGCTGGCGATTGCCAAGCAGCAGTACAAAACGCGGCGCTTCATTTTGCGTGAAGACCACCGTGGAGAGCAGATCCTGCCAGCTATGGTATTCGCCGTTCGCTTTTTTACGCAGACTGTCGCGCTTATGTTTATCGGTATCTGCCGGGAACTGCGCGGTCAGCAGCGATAGCGCCAGCGGATCCAGCGTTCCTTCATCCTGATCATGTGCTTCAACAATCCACAGCCATGGGCTGCCGTCGGTACTGTTGTAACGAGCCAGTACCGGCAAAGGCGTATCGTCATCCAGCATCTGAATGTGCGGATTGAGTTCATAACCCAATGCCTTTAACAGCGGTTGCCAGCGACTGCGCTGATCAGCTAGACGCAGCGGGATCTGGCGCTGTTTTTCATGTTCAGTGAGTTTACGGAAAAACTCTGTCGCCAGGCTGTTAAGCTGGTTCCACGGCGCGCGGTAGCCCGCCTCAACCTCTTTGCCCTGTTCACGGGCTGCGCGTTCAGCTTCGCGAGCGGCATTTTCCTGCTCAATCCAGGGTTCCAGTACATCGCGAATATCGCTGGTAAAGACTTCGCCCAGATAGTGGTTAGAGTAAAACTCGTTTTCGTTATTAATACCGACCAGCGCCATGATTAGCCCTCCGCTCCGGTGATTACAGCAATAACCTGGATGTAGGGCTCTTTTTCGGTGGTCATGGTGTCCTCAATCCATTGGATGTAGCTGTCAAAATTGTGTTCGATTTCGCGCTGACGTTGTTCTTTGCGGCTCTGTTTCACTGAAAGCTGCTGTTTATTATCGGCAAAATCCAGCTCCAGTTGATTCAGCTGACGCCCACGCAGAACGTCCAGCTTCTGTAGATGCTCATTGAGCTGCTGATTGATACGCTCTTCAAAAGCATTTCGATCGTGAACAAACACATCCCGCGCATGGGCGATTGCCGCTTCCAGCAGATCCTGCTGGCGTTGATGGTTACGATCTTTGCCGCCACTGTTAGTCAGCTTGCTCCTCAGTTGCGGATGTCGTTTCAGGAACTCAGCAAAAGGCAGGCTACCGCTTAACGTTTCGCGGTTAAAGCTCACCACCAGCCACGGGTTCACCATCGGGTGCGACTTACGGTTCGGGAACAACCCGGAAAGGATGAAATGATCCTCATCAGGTTCAAACAGGTGCGGCAGGCGCATCACCGGAGCCTGGTGGCGACCAAAGGCAGACTGAATTTTGTCGTCTAACCACTGCACGACCGGGTTAATTTGCCAGAGATACTGCACATCGGGCCAGGCATGTTGCTCACCGCGCGCACGCGAAATGGCTTCCGTAATAACAGTTTTGTCCTGGCTTAGATAAAGCTGCCAGTTTTCCGGCGCAATTTCCGGCGGTAACTGGTTAAAGCGACGGCGTAACTCCTCCGGTGCGACCAGCGATAAGGTGTTATCAGGCAAGGTATCGTATTGCACGGTCTGGCCGCAGGCCTTCAGATAGCCTAGCGCTTTTTCGCAGTATGCCTGCTCATTATCAAACAGACTAATGTCGCTTTCGGTCACGGTCGAAGCATCGCTGGACACTGCGCTGCAGATTTCGCCAAACAGGTCGTGTTCAGAATTTTCAGTGACATTGCTATTCAACAGGTCGTCGAACAGGCTGGCGCCATCGTCCTGCATCATGAATTCAGCAACCTGCTCTTCTTCCTCTTCCTGGGTAAATTTGCCGGTAAATTCGGAACTGTCGCCGATATTCTTCTGCGCCTGTTCGTCTTTATTGATCAGCACTTCCAGCACGCGCATATCACCGTTGATCTGCGGTTCACTGGCTTTAGTCAGCAAGTAACGGATCTGTGGCTGGTGTTTTTGCCCATAGCGGTCAATACGTCCGTTACGCTGCTGGAATACCATCAGCGACCACGGAATATCGAAGTGAATCATTTTATGGCTGAGGTGGTGCAGGTTGATACCTTCAGACGCGACATCCGAGCAGATGAGCAGGCGCAGCGGAGACTGGGATTTGCCAAACGCTTCGACGGTTTCCATCAGAACTGTATCGCCCTGATCGCCTCGCAACGTGGCAATTTGATCGTCTTTCAGCTTGAGATCGGAACGCAGTTGCTGCTCAAGGAACTCAAGCGTTTTGATACTCTCGGTAAAGATCACCAAACGATCTTCCGTGTTATTCGTTTTCCAGCGGAGATCGTTACGGATGGTCTCCAGCAATAACTGATACTTGCTGAACTGACTGGCATCAATATTATTGAGTGCCAGCAGCAATGACTCTAATTCGTTAATCTGGCTCTGACTGTTTATTTCTTTGCGGTTCTCCAGCCGCTTCAGGCGGTTAGCCACCACGCTGGCACATGCCATTGGACTGGAGAACAACGCTTTTTCGAGCGTAATTTTGAACAGGCGGCCTTTATTTGACCGCGAGTCTTCATCATCATCGTCACGGAACTGACTCTCAACCAATCGGCGGTAGGCTTCTTCTTCAGCTCCGGTTGCCGGGCGCATCAATTTGACGATATTGCGCTCCGGAAACTCGCCAGCCATCTGATCTTTTACGTCTTTTTTAAAGCGACGCACAACCAGATTTTTGTCGGCAAAATCGGCGTATTCATACTCTTTAGGATTAGCAATGGCCGTCGGGTCGAGCATGTTCATCAGGCTAGCAAAACTTTCAGCCTTACCGTCATGCGGCGTGGCCGAGAGCATAATCAGCGTATCGCTACGCCCGGAGAGCAATTTTGCCAGTTTGCTGCGTAAGGAACTGGTCCCACGTTGAGCGACGTTATGTGCTTCATCGATAACAATAATATCCCACCAGGCGTTTTCCAGGTGGTGGCGATATTCGATGTCTTGTTTCAGAGTATCGATGGAGATAATGGTCTTATCGAAATAGTGGAACGGGTTGTGGTTGGTTGGGATGCGGTTACGCACCTTTTGTAAACCAGCGGAGTCAAGTCGCGTCAACGGAATAGCAAAACGGCTCCAGAACTCTTTCTGGAATTGCGTGAGCATGGATTTAACCGCCAGCACTAGAATGCGTTTGCCACGTCCACGGCGAATCAGCTCTGAAACCAGGATACCAGCTTCCAGCGTTTTACCCAGCCCTACCGCATCAGCAATTAATATCCGCTGGCGCGGTTGCGCCAGTGCCATGCGCGTGGGATCGAGCTGAAAGGGCATGGAGTCCATCGCAGCCTGATGCCCAAAATGGACTTTGCTGTCAGTCGGGACGCGTTGGCGTAGCTGGCCCTCTATGTACAACTGAGCCGCCTGGTAATTGGCTGACTCATCTTCCACCAGATTTGTTTTTGCTGGATCGAGAATCTCGACTTTTTGCTCCAGCTTTGTCAGAAATAGCCCTTCTTTACCGCGTACCAGCTCCGAAATTCCATCACAGGTCAGCAGGTGACCACCATCTCCGCTGTCATCCGCCCGGCGAATGCGCCACTCTGCATCACGAATAACCACCCGCATCCCAGGTGCATAATTTTGCTTATTCATCGGTTTTTCTGTCTGTATGAGGCAGTGGCGGTAACACTATCCCGAGCGATGTGGTGCGGCACACTGCGATAAAAAAGAGGGCCTTAAAGATAACATGAAGGGCAGCGTCAGGGGGATAAAATGGAATGTAATGCGCAGAAATCACGCATAAATTTCAAACAACGATAGTTAAAAAGTGAGCTGGGTCAACTCCCCCACACTGAGTCGATGAGAGAGAAGCCATTTAGCCTACAGCGATATAGCTATTTGGCAGATGATCTGGGGCGGTAACTACCCGGCATGTAATTTATCGTTCAACCTGATGTAGAATTCACGAGGTAAACAGAAAAGATCTTCTATAAAGCCGCAGTAGATAAGTCCCCATGTCAAGTAGCTCACAATGCTGATCGCGATCTCAGAAGGTACTGTCAATTCACATCCGAGATCAGTGCTCTGCTATCGCCACTTAGCCATGAGATTGTCCCGGCCACTCGAACCGCAGATATCCCTCCACCAAAAAGATGGTCATAACATATTTGTAATCTTGCGCATTAAACCATGCACTATAGAAAAAATCGTATTGGTAGGAGTTGTAACCAAATTTTTAACGCAAATCGCGATCCAGTTTCACTTAATTTTCATCGAAGCAAATTCTCCCGATGCCATTCCAGATAACAATACGATTCAACAGAAAACGTCTTTATTTTCTCTGGCAACAAAAACTGCTCTTTAACACTAATATCCAGCTCGTTGCTAATTAATAAACGCCCATCGTTCTCAAACGAAATCCATCCCTGATCAAATAGAATATCAATATGAGCAGCCAATATAATTCCATTATAAGGATCAAGACGTTCATTCCCATTCTCGCAGGCAGCCCACGGTTTTATATGGCTGGCACGGAGTAACGGCGCAAACGTCGTTCCCGTAACAGGGCATGGCGGCTGGTGATCCGCCCGGAGGTGCGCAAGCAGTTCCGTATCATCGAAAAGCTGCTGAAACAGGCGGATGCAGTGGTGATTGCCACCGACGCCGACCGCGAAGGCGAAACCATCGCCCGCGAAATTCTGGAACAATGCCACTGGCGCGGTCCGGTCCAGCGGCTGTGGCTGTCGGCGCTGGATGAGGCCAGTATCCACAAGGCGCTTGCAGCGCTGCGACCCGGCGACAGCACGTTTCCGCTGTACCAGGCCGGACTGGCGCGCGCCCGCGCTGACTGGCTGGTCGGCATCAACATGACCCGCGCCTGCACGCTGATGAACCGGCGGCACAAAGGCGTGCTCTCCGTGGGCCGGGTGCAGACGCCGACCCTGCGTCTGGTGGTGGAACGCGACCGGGAGATCGCGCGCTTCATGCCCCTCCCCTGGTGGCGGGTGGATACCCGCTTGCATGCTGAGGGCACTTCCTTTCTGGCACAGTGGCAGCCGGATAGTGCGTACTGCGACGACGAAGGCCGCTGTATCCGCGAATCCGCCGCCCGTGAGGCCACAGCACGCCTGCAACAGGCCGAAACCGCGCTGGTGATGGATGTCACCACCCGACGGGAGAAAACGCCGCCACCACAGGCCTTAACCCTCAGCGCCCTGCAGCAGGTCTGCTCAAAACAGTGGGGCATGGGTGCACAGGAGGTACTGGATATCGCCCAGCGCCTGTATGAAACCCATAAGGCCACCACCTATCCGCGCACCGACTGCGGCTATCTGCCGCTTTCCATGCACGCTGAAGCGCCACAGGTGCTGGCCGCGGTGGTTGCCAGCGACACCTCACTCCAGCCCCTCGCCACGCAACTAAATCTGCAGCAGCGCTCCCGGCTGTGGGACGACAGCAAAATCACCGCCCACCACGGCATCATCCCAACTCGTAAAACGGTGGATCTAACGCAGCTAAGCGATAGTGAGCGCAAGGTCTACGGTCTGGTGCGCAGCCATTTTCTGGCGCAGTTTCTGCCGGACCATGAGGTGGATAAAACGGAGCTGCGTCTGAACTGCGCCGGGGAAACGCTGGCTGCCCGTGGCTCAGTGGTGATTGTCAGCGGCTGGCGGCAACTGTTTTTGCGCGAGATGGCAACGCACTCGCCGGAAGAAACGCAGGCGCTTCCCGCCCTGCAACAGGGGCAAACCTGCCAGGTGGAACAGGTGGACGTTCGCGCCCGTCAGACCCAGCCGCCGGAGCACTACACGGAAGGGACGCTGATTGCCGCGATGAAAAATGCCGCCCGTTTTGTCAGCGATGAGTATCTGAAGCAGCGACTGAAAGAGAACACGGGCATCGGCACCGAAGCCACCCGCGCCGGGATTATCCAGACGCTGCTTAAGCGCGGTTATCTGATTAAGCAGCGCCGCTTTCTGCTGGCAACGGATACGGCCAACGCGCTGATTGATGCCCTGCCGGAAGCGCTGAAAGATCCAAGCACCACTGCGCTATGGGAGCAGATGCTGGATGACATCGCGACGGGGAAAATGGGGCTGGAGGCGTTCCTGGTGCTGCAGCAAGAGGCCGTTACAACGCTCACAGCTCAAATAGTCAGAGGCCAGAAAATCGCCCCATCAGGTTAGCAAAACGCCCGGCGTTTGCCGGGCGTGAAAACAACATCAGTCAACGATTACGGCTTATGTTCAATCGCCGGGTTGTTGTTGATGGCGATGCGCTGCGGTTTTTCTTCTTCCGGAATATCCTGGTGTAATTCAATCGCCAGCAAGCCGTTTTCCAGCGAAGCGCCGGTCACTTTCACATGCTCCGGCAAACTATAGCTGGCCCGGAAGTCGCTGCGGCTGATACCCCGATGGATCCATCCTTCTTCGCCGTTTTCGGTTTTCTCCTCTTCACGTTTACCGCTGATGTTCAGCTGACCGCCAACGGTTTCAATTTCCAGTTCGCTCTCTTTCCAGCCCGGCACGCTGAGCGTCAGTTCATAGCGGTTATCGCCCAGCCGACGGATATTGTAAGAAGGCGTAGAGGGCAACGGCGTGCTGCCGGTTAGCTGGCTAAAGAGGCGATCGATACGGTTAAAACGGTCCGCAAAAAGAGAGTCGGAGAGATCGTGCAACATGGGAAAAGTTCTGAGAGTCATCATGTACCTCCTGAACAGTAAAAAAGAATATTCAAAAAGTTCATGTCTTATGGGCAGGTGTCCCTTACCCGCTTTCTATATGAGGTTACTGAACAATATTTCAACTCACCGAAGCGCAATTTTGTGATGTAAATCACACATTATGCACCAAGCCTGTCACGGAAATTATTCAGCCACCGGTAACAAATCTCGCTGTTCTCTCACCCCGAAAGCTGTTGCTGTTAATGCCGTTATCACCAAAGTCCGCCATGCATTCCTGAAACGCGGAGGCGCACAGCGCGGAATGCCCGTACTGCCAGTAACTCAGAGGCCTTGCAGCCCATGAGCCAAACCCGAAGCGGGGCATCCCCGCGCATGGGGCCTCCGCACCTTTCAACACGGAGACACCACCATGAACGATACCCATTACTTCAACCTGTACACCAGCGGTCTGGGCTACCTCAACCGGATCCGGGAAGTGACCCCGAAAAAAGGCGAACCGTTCCTGTGTTGCGACATTGCCGCACTACGGGGCGAAGCCAGCAACGCGGAGCACACCTGGTTCGACTGCCGCGTCAGCGGTAAGGAAGCGCAGAAACTGGTGCGCCGCTGTATCGACGCCTGCGAGCAGAAACGCAAGGTGCTGATCCAGTTCCGCCTCGGCGATCTGTATGCCGACACCTTTGTCTACAGCAAAGGCGACCGTAAAGGCGAAACCGGTGTCAGCCTGAAAGCCCATCTGCTGCACATCGGGCTCATCAAAATTGACGGTGAAGAAGTTTACCGGGCAGAGCGCGAAGCTGATTCACAGCCAGCGCCAGCCACACCGCCAACAGAGCCTGTAGCGCAGTTCTGACGCACAGCATTCACCCTGCCGGGGAAATTCCCCGTCGGGGCGTTTCCCTGGTCTTTTACCGGAGAGACGCACGATGAATACCGTATTGAACTCACGCGAAGAAGCCCTTAACCGGGGCAAACTGATTAACCTTGATGACGAGGCGCTGGACGCTGGCTTGCCGCTGGATCTGGCCATTACCCTTCCGGCCCACAAGCACTGTCTTGAAGACCGGAATGACAACGCCATCAGGGACTTGCTGAAAGGTGTTGAAATGGCAGCAGTAGTGGCCTTTATCGCCCACCAACCGCCGCAGCGCACCATTCGTATCGACTACCGCCGGGTGCTGTTGCAAAAAACTAACGGCAGCACGCAGCAACAAAACGTCAGGCTAACGTTACGCGTTCATTTTTCTGAGCAAGGCATCCCCATCGCCGCCACGCTGGGGCTGATGGGGGAAAGATTCCCTTACTGATTTGATTTTGCGCCCGGAGTAACGGGCGCTATTTTTTGACGCCGCAAATAGTTGTCGGTAGTCCCTTCCCCTCTCATCCTGCACGCTCCTATAAAAGCCCTGTGGAGGATGCGATGAAACGACTGCTGACAGCTCTGCTCCTGTTTATTTTCAACGGCGCGGCCACCGCCTCCCAAGGCATGCCAGAAGTCGTCCGCTATGACCGCTATCTGCTGGTCAGCACGTCACCGCAACAGCCGCCACTCGAACAGCTTACCACCCTGTCTGTTCCGCCCGGTTTTCACCCGACGGTCGGGGAAGCGCTGCAGTACCTGCTGCGCGACAGCGGCTGGTCCTTGTGTCTCGCCGATGCGCGCCGGGCGCAGCTTTATGGGCTCCCGTTACCGCTGAGCCAGTACAACACCGGCCCGCTGCGCCTGAAGACCGCCCTGCAACTGCTGGCGGGCCCGGCGTGGCGGATGACCTCCGACGAAAACCACCGCGAAGTCTGTTTCGCCAGCGACCATTCCCTCCCCCCGACGGTGGCTTACCGTCATCCCGTGTCCCTCCGCCATTTGGGGCCGTTAACGGCCCCGTTTTTTCTCGCCGGGACCGTACAGCGCGGTGATATCAACCTGGCGGTAATCGTGCCGCCGGAGGCTGTTTACCTCCATCAGGTGGTATGGCTGCGCAGGGGGGAACAGTGGCAAGGCTGGCGACTGGAGCGATTTGATGAGCGCCGGGCTGTGTTCCGCCACGGCAAACGCCAGTTGACGCTGAAAGTACCGGAGTAAGCAATGAAACGTCTGGTTCTTCTATTACTGTTCACCGCCAGCACATGGGCGCAATCGCTTCAGGTGCAGACCAGCCAGAACGCGGGGTCAGCCCTGCAACCGCTGACCACGCAGCAGCAGGCCACCGTCTGGGGCGTCACGCCAGAGGAGTGGCAGCGCTATCTCACGCTGAAACAGCAGGCGCGCGGCGTCTGGTCGCCGGGGCTCGATCCGCTGACCACGCTGGGCGTCGAAGCCGACACAGACCACGAACGCCAGCGCTTCGCCGAACTGCTGGTCAGGCAGGAGTACCAACGGCTGGAAAAGGAGCTCGCCTTCCAGCACGCCTATGACGCGGCCTGGCAACGCCTGTATCCGGGCCTGACGCCGCTGAAAACCACCTCCGCCAGCACTTCCCGCGTTTCGCTGTTTGTCCAGGATGACTGCCCGCCCTGCGACAGCCTGCTGCGTACTCTGCTGGCGCAACAGCGTCCGCTGGATATCTGGCTGGTCGGGAGCGAAGGTGATGATAACCGGGTGCGCCGCTGGGCGATGGCGCATGGCATTGACGCAAAACTGGTGAAGGAACGCAGCATCACACTTAACCACGATGCGGGCCGCTGGCTTCTTTTGGGGCAGAGCAAAATCCCGGTGGCGCTGGAGCATAAGGAGGAGCAATGGCGCGAGGTCCTGCCCTGATCCTGCTGCTGCCCTGTCTGGCGCTGGCGCAGCCTCTGCCGGAAGCGTATCTGCGCGCCGCAGGTCATTTCCGCGTGCCGCCGGAACTGCTGTGGGCCGTCACACAAACCGAAAGCGGGGCGAACCTGAACGGCAGACATCTCCCGTGGCCGTGGACGCTCAATATCAAAGGCACCAGCTACCGCTACGCCAGCCGGGAGCAGGCCTGTCAGGCGCTGCTGGCCGCGATCCGCCGTACCAGCCCGAAGCGCATTGACGTAGGGCTCGGGCAAATCAATATCGGCTGGCACCGGGCGTATTTTGACTCTCCCTGCGACGCCCTGCATCCCCTGCAAAATCTGTCACTCACCGCACAACTGCTGCGTCAGCGCTACGATGAACGTCCCGGAAGCTGGCTCACTGCCGCCGCCCGCTATCACCGTCCTGCTGGCGGCGCGCCCGCCGCACGCTACCGCAAGCTGGTCAGCCGCCACCTGCAACAGACCGCATCACCATGAGCCGCTACACGCTGGAGGCGCTACTGCGCCCGCCCGTGGAGTTTTACAGCACCGTCACCGCTGGCTGTGGTGCATTAATCTGCCTGACGCAAGCCCCGCTGCTGATGCTGACGCCGTGGCAAGCCCGCCTGATGGCCTGCGCCCTTATGCTGCTGGCCCTACGACGCGGCTGGCAGGGATGGCAAATCGTACGCTACCAGCGTAACCTCCTGCGCCTGCCGCGCTACGCGCTGACCAGCCGGAAAATCCCGGTCAGCCGCCAGAGGCTGTTTCTCGGTAAGGGCTTTCGCTGGCAGCCCATCCACACCCAGCGTCTGTACGACTGCCTGCAACCGGAAGCCGCACGCAGGCTGCACCCGGGATGGTGTTACCGCCTGGCAAGACACATCGAAAAAAGCAGCGAGCATACCCTGCCCGGGCTTGCCCGCCTGCTCAGTACCGACCACTGGCTGAATCCCGTACGTCCGCTGCCACCCGTCGGCGGCAATCCGTGGTTGCATGGGGTGGAACTTAAAGAGTGCGACGTCACACTGCCGCTCAGTGAACGCCCCGGCCACACGTTGGTGCTCGGTACTACCCGCGTCGGCAAAACCCGGCTGGCGGAACTGCTTGCCACTCAGGACATCCGCCGTGGCGAGGTGGTGATCGTCTTTGATCCAAAAGGTGATGCGGATCTGCTGAAGCGTCTGTGGACAGAAGCGCAGCGCACCGGACGCGGCGACCGCTTTATCCTGTTTCATCTGGCCTACCCGGAAATCTCCGCCCGCTACAACGCCATCGGTCGCTTTGGCCGTATTTCGGAAGTGGCGTCGCGCCTCACCGGACAGCTTTCCGGCGAAGGTAACTCGGCGGCCTTCCGCGAGTTCGCCTGGCGCTTTGTCAATATCATCGCCCGCGCTCTGGTGGCGCTCGGCCAGCGCCCCGATTACCAGTTAATCTCCCGCCACGTCGTCAATATCGACGCCCTGTTTATCGACTATGCCCGCATCGTGCTGCCGCGCCACAACGCGCGAGCGTGGGAAGTGGTGGCGCAACTGGCGGAACGCATTAACGACAAAAACACGCCACGCCATATGCTCGGCCGCGATCCTCACGTGGTGGCGCTGGAGCAGTACCTCAACGCGGAGAAATTATACGATCCGATCCTCGACGGCCTGCTCTCAGCGGTGCGCTATGACAAAACCTACTTCGACAAGATTGTCGCCTCGCTTTTGCCGCTGCTGGAAAAGCTGACCACCGGCACGCTTGCCGCCCTGCTCGCCCCGGACTATCACGATCTGGATGATGCGCGCCCGATCCTCGACTGGCAGCAGGCGATCCGCCAGACGGCGGTGGTGTATGTCGGGCTGGACGCACTCTCCGATGCGGTGGTCGCTGCCGCCGTCGGCAATTCAATGTTTGCCGATCTGGTGAGCGTCGCCGGGCATCTCTACAAGTTTGGTCTCAACGAAGGATTACCCAGCAACAGCGAAAAACTGCCGCCCATCAACCTCCACTGCGATGAGTTTAACGAACTGATGGGCGACGAGTTTATTCCTCTGGTCAACAAGGGCGGCGGCGCGGGCATCCAAGTCACTGCCTACACGCAGACGCTGAGCGATATTCAGGCCCGCATCGGTAGTGCACCAAAGGCAGGCCTGGTGGTCGGCAACTTTAACAACCTGATTATGCTGCGGGTGCGCGAAACCGCCACCGCCGAACTGCTGACAAAGCAACTGCCACAGGTTGACGTGCGCAGCCGCCAGGTCAGTTCCGGCGTCACCGACACGCCGGGCGGCATCAACAGTTTTACCAGCAACACCCGTGAACAGGTGATCACCAGTAAAGTGCCGCTACTCGATACCGCCGCGCTGATCCAACTTCCCAAAGGGCAGGCCTTTGCTCTGCTCGAAGGCGGGCAGTTGTGGAAAATTCGCCTGCCGCTGCCCGTAGCGGATAAGCACTGCCCGCTACCGGATTCTGTCGTGCAACTGACGGCGTGGATGCAGGCGCGCCAGCAGGGGCAGGTCAAATGAGTGAGCTGCGAACGCCTCCGTCACGTTCGCCACATGGACCGATTGGCTGGCTGCTGTCAATGACCGGGCGGCTCATCGGGCTGGTTATTGGCGCGCTGATGTTGCGGGTGGTGCTGGAACTGGCGGGGCTCTATTTCTGGTGGCCGCAGGAGGAGGACAGGCATGTTTTTCAGGTGATGAAGCAGGAGCATACTGAACTGGTTCTTGCGTTACAGTCGCATCCACAGGGAGAAAAAATTGTGATGCTGCTGGAGAATAAGGCACCTCACATGCTTATAACCAACAGACTCATTCAAAAACCACTCACCATTCTGGCTTATACACTGGTCAGTTTTATGCTGCGCCTGACGTGGCTGGTCGCCACGTTCCCCCTGCTCTGTCTGTGCGTGTTAATCGGGCTGATAGAGGGTCTGGTGCAGCGGGATTTAAGACGGTTTGGCTCCGGGCTGGAATCCATTTTTCTCCACAGCTACGTCATCAGGTCCGGCAGTTCAGTCGCCACAGCGCTGTGGGTGTTTTATCTGGCACAGCCGCTGTTTCTGCCCGCAATGCTGGTTTTACTAACTGCAGGCTTATGGTTTGGGATAACTGTATGGATAGCGGCAGGGAGTTTTAAACGGTGTTTATGAATTCTTTGGCTTAAAATAATCTATTTAATATCAATACAACCTTATAAATACCAACCAACATAAGAATAAATCAAATCGATTATCGTTCTTATACAAGGTGCGTTATTTTATACACCCTATAACTTAAATATACATATAAACACATTTATTAATTCATAGTCATTTCAATTAATAGATTATTAGTTTCAAATTTATATTCATTATGGTATATTACAATAATGTTGAAACCTCATTGCAATATTATTAATGCACCATTTTTTGGAGAATGATAATGGAGTTGGTCTTTGTATATATCGCAGAGCATAAGATATTGAACAAGATATCTTTTATCACACACCCTTTATTTAATGTTGAGTTTATTAATAATAAAATCAAAATCACAAATAAAAATGACAAAATAATCCAGTATTATAACGGTGTAAAAATTAAGGCAATAATTGGGAAAAATGGATGTGGGAAATCTACCTTCTTGGAATTCATTGAGGAAAGTTTCAATTACACTGAATCAAGTGGATTCATGATCTGGTTTAAACGAGACGATAAAAATTTTTTGATTCAAAGTGTCAATTACGACACTGGTAGTTTGCACTTTGACTTTTGCCACCCTCATTCAATATCAACCTTAGATAAAAAGCACCTAAAGAAATACAAACACAATATCGTAAAAATAAATAATCTTAGCACTTTCCTAACGTATGTAAAATCAAAGAAAAACAACAGTATTATAGATTTATCTTTGAGTAAACAAAATTCCCTTACGGGTAATACCAGAAATACAAATCTACGCAACCTAATCACTTTCTTCAATGAAAGTTCATGGTTATATAATAAAAATGCAAATTACAGATATAATTTCAAATTTAAAACACCAAGCAATGTAATAAGAAACTGGATATTCAGCCTCTATAAAAAGGAAAACCCCGATGTTAAAGAACATCTTTTAAAATACAAGTTCAATGATTGGTACGATTATTTTTTCGGTAACAACAAATCAATAAGTGGAAACCTCGCAACCCATTATTCAATATTTCAGTATTTGATAGAAAGAAATATTTTTAGTTGCATTCGATATATTTCATCAACTTCTCTTGTAGACAATGAATTTTCTGACAAACTAGCAAGCAAGATAATACATCATATACTCACTGAAAATCATATACATCCTAATCATTTTATATATTTACTTGATAACGTTTATACTGAATGGGAAGGAAAAAGAGAAAACAAAAGCAACATTACAAAATTTGATGCTGACATATTAAAATCCAACATCAGTCATATCTTTATGATTTTCGATAAAATATCCCATGTAATTCATAATTATCTATCTACAACAAGCACAGTTATAGTTTCTGATGGTTTAATAATTAATGACCCTGAAGTTATTCTGCATTTACTTGAACTGATAGCTAAACTCCCCAAAAACATTAATAATAACTTTAGTTATGGATGGGTAGGGTTTAGTACAGGGGAACTAGCGAAATTAAATATTTTCTCATCTATATATAATTACATTCAGAATAAAAAAACAGAAAGCACGTTGTTTATATTAGATGAAACAGATCTATATTTACATCCAGAGTGGCAAAGGACATTCATTAGTGAACTAATATCCTTCCTAGAAAATGAAACCGACACCAATAAAATTCAACTACTAATCACAACTCACTCCCCTTTAATTATAGGGGATTTTTTACCTGATGATATAATTTCTCTGCAATTAGATTCTAATAATAAACCCTATCAGAGTGAATCATATGGTTTTGGAACTGAAATAACAGACGCTTATATATCAGGAATGCATATATCATCTACTTTTGGCGAGCATTCACGGAATAAAATACTGGAATTAATAGATAATAAAAAAGAGAACCGTCTTACAGAAAGCGATCATTGGTTAATATCGAATTTAAAAGATAGCAGCATTAAACGGATGCTAACAAAATGATTAAATTCAATTATACACTATGCCCTTCTTTAATTATTGATATCAAAAATCAATTTATTAACAATTATATGCAAGTAAAAGCATTAGAGGTTCTTGCAATCTGTAAAACAGAAAGCCCAGAATGGTACCCAGCGTTACATAAGCATTTACAATATAAAAGTTTAATAAAAATTGTTTTTGCAAAGGCAAACAGCATACTAAAAATAAAAGAAGAATTCACAAAAGACCTTTCTTTAATCAGTGAACGCTATAATCCAGAAGTTTTTTTCAAAAAACTAATCATTGACGATTCGTTAGTGAATATAAATATTCAATCGACTAAAAACAAACAAGCTATTTTAGAATACAAAAACGTGATGATCGTTGAATTAACCAGATTGGAAAGAATAGAAAAATCATATTGTGCAAGTCATTTTCGTAATCGTTTAATTTTAGCATCTACTGCGAGCTTAGTAAAAAAAGAATTAAAATACATTCAAAAGCTAAAGAAAGGATTTCCAAAAGAAGTGAAATTAATTATTGATAGTTTATTCCCATCGTGGGTCAGTCAATTTTCAGATATTTTTAACTATGATCTTTTTAGCTCTAAATTTGGCTATGACATTGTGGCCTCAAGTGGACTTTTAGTTTGTCCTTTTTGCAATGAAGAAAAAATAAATATAGTAAGAGGTAGGACTAAAAATCATAGACCAGCATTAGATCATTTTTACGCAAAGTCAAAATATCCTTATCTAGCAGTCACTTTATATAATCTAATTCCTATTGGAGGCCGTTGCAATACGTCTTTTAAATCAGATATAGATATGTTTGATGGCTATATGAATCCATTACTCACTGGTGTAAATGATCATCAGGTTTTTGACTTTACATATAACGTCATGGATAATTCCGTAAACTTCAAAATTAAGGAAAATGATGATTTCATACTCAACCAAATGCTTTTCGAACTCGATAGTGTGTATGATACCGAAGAATATAAAAAGTTATATTTAGACTTTCGTTACTCTTTTACTTATCATAAAGGACTTGGTGTTGAACCGCCATTTTATGAAGATATGAAATTAATGGATTCAACTTTCAACATATCAAAAAATAAAAACTACCACACATGGCAAGCAAAAAAATTTGAGACAGATGCCCTAGAGGATATATTCCGAGATTTGTAAGCATCAAATCCCCCAGGTTTTAACTGGGGGCATTCACAAAACAATAGTGCCATTTTAAAATAATAGAGTTAATTTTCATTTTGTAAATACCAGTTAATATTTTTAGACGCAACATAGTTTACTGTTGAAATCACTCTAAACCAGGCAACCCACTTATTAAAAACATGTGGAAATATAGATATACTTCTATCCTAAAAACTTTTATATGATACAACCATTTCTTAGTAGCTCCTTCCAATACATCTCATTTACCCTACCCGAAACAAACTTCTGGGAAATCCTGAAATGTGTCATAGCTTTTTATTTTTGCTGACTTTGCTCATAGGATCTCAGGTCTTTGCTTCCCCTGAATCCACCCAGCTCGCCCTCGCGCTGAAGCAACTCGACGGCGTAAAAACCTCGCTGGAGCGCGCCCAAACGAGTGCCAGCACGGCTCCGCAGTCACGCTACTTCCTCGACTACTTACAGGCGCAGCAGGACATCTCCGCCGTTGAACAGGGCATCCGCCGCTACCTTAGCCCGGCGAGAGCGCAGCCACGCGCCGTCCAGTCCCTGAACGCTAGCTACCAGCGGGAGAACCCCGATGACTGACTCCCAACTCGCCGCCTTTCAGGCTGCCAGCCAGAGCAAACCGGAGACCATCAGCCTGCTGGTGCTCGGCCTGTTTACCAGCGTCCTGCTGCTGTGGTGCGCCTGGACGCTGCTGGTCGCCTGGCAGGGCGTCTGCCGCCAGCGCCTGAGCTGGCAGAGCTTTGGCGCGGTGGCGGCCCGTTCGCTGTTACTGATGCTGGTCAGTTTCTGGCTGGTACTGAGCTGAGGAGGCATCATGCGCTGGCTTCTGTTACTGCTGTTCACCACATTTAACGCCCTCGCCGACCTACCGACGATGGAAGATCCCTCACGCGGCCAGGGTCAGGGCATTATGGAGACACTGCAAAACTACGGTTTTGACATCGTAGTGCTGCTGGCGCTGGCGATCTGCGCCGTCGGTTTTCTGGTGGTGGCGAACAACTGCATTGCCACCTACTCAGAGATCCAGAGCGGGCGCAAGCAGTGGAAAGATCTGGGCTCGATGGCGGGTGTCGGCAGCATACTGCTGGTGATCATCATCTGGCTGCTCAACCAGGCTTCGGACGTCCTGTAATATGGCGACCATCCCCTTTCTCCCCGACCGCCTCAACCGCGAGCCTGTGGTCTGGCGCGGCCTGACCACCAGTGAGCTGTTTCTGGCGCTGGCGAGCGGTCTTGGCGGCGGTTGCGCGTTCGGTATTGTGCTGGCCCTGATAACCCACTACTGGCCGTTGATCCCCGGTTCGGCACTGGCGGGTGCGGCATTACTGATTCAGGGCGGCGGGCGCATCCTGGCCCGCGCCAAACGTGGCAAGCCTGATAGCTGGCTACCGCAGGCAATCCTTGCCTGGCTGGAGCGTCATCATCTTCGCGACGGACAACTGGTTCAGCACAGTGCCGTATGGGTGGTACGCAGGAGCCCGCAATGAGTCGTTTTCGCCATGCGCTGGCCGAGCGCGATAACCATATTCTGACGCTGCGGGCCGTGATTGTCCTGCTGTGCTTGTGTCTGGCGGGCGTCGGCTACGGCCGGTACAGCGCCCCGCAAAAGCTTACCCTCTGGTTCCCGCCGGATCTGCGCTCCGGCAGCACCCGCCCGTGGTGGGAAGTACCGCCTGCCAGCGTTTACGCCTTCACCTTTTATATCTTCCAGCAGCTAAACCGCTGGCCGGATAACGGTGAGGAAGACTATTCCCGTAACCTGCGCTCGCTGCGCGCCTACCTGACGCCCGCCTGTTACACCCGGCTGGAGCACGATTTCCAGGTTCGGCGCAACGGCGGTGAACTGCGCGAGCGCACGCGCGGCGTGTATGAGCTTCCCGGCCACGGCTACAACAGCCTGGTACATGATGGTGATAAACACCCTGTCCCGCGCGTCGAGACCTTAAGCCGGGACGCCTGGCGGGTAACACTGGACGTGGCGGTTGAAGAGTATTACCAGAACGAGCCGGTGAAAAAGGCGCTGGTGCGCTACCCGTTGCAGGTGATGCGTTATGCCATTGATGCGGAGAAAAATCCGTGGGGGCTGGCGATCGACTGTACCAATGCCGCACCGCAGCGTCTGGTAGCGGAGGAGAAACCATGAAGACAGTCCTCCTGGCTTTGTTCTTCAGCCTCCCGGCCTTCGCCACGGAAGTGGTACAGTGGGAAAACATCCCCCTCCCCGTTACGTTGCATGTCGGACAGGAGCGGATTGTCGACGTGGGGAAAGCAGTGCGCATCGGTTATCCCGCTACGCTGGAAGGCAAAGTGCGTCTGCAAAGCGCGGGCGGTAAGGTCTTCCTGCTGGCTAATATGGCGTTCCCGGCGACCCGAATCCAGTTACGTGATACCGGCAGCGGTGAGCTAATCCTGCTGGATATTCAGGCAACCCAAAGCAATTCGCCACTTGAACCTGTGCAAATTAGCTATGCGCCGCAGACGCCTGCCACAGCAAAAACGCCCGTCCCGGTAACAGCATCAACGGAGCCCCTGCCCGTCCTGCTGGTGCGCTATGCCGCGCAGAATCTGTATGCGCCACTGCGCACTGTTGAAGCCCTGCCCGGCGTCACGCCTGCCCCCGTCCGGCTGACGAAGCGCATCACCACCTTACTGCCACAGCAGCCCGTTACCGCCATCCCGCTGGCGTCATGGCAGGTTAACGCCACCACCGTCACCGCCATCCGCCTGCAAAACCAGAGCGGACAGCGCATCACGCTCGATCCGCGCGAACTTCAGGGGCAGTTCACCGCCGCCGCGTTCCAGCATGACTGGCTCGGCCCGCGTGGTCTGGCAGAAGATACCACCGTGGTATACCTGGTGACGGAAGGCCCGGTTTCCCGCGCCCTGCTGCCGGAGACGAAACCATGATGCCGCGCCAGAGCATTCTGCTGAAAATCCTGCTGCCCGTGATTGTGCTGGTAACGGTGTGGCTGCTGCTGCGCCCGGCCAGCAAAAACACCACTGAGAAATCCCCGTCCCGTAGCGTGGCAGCATTAACGCCGCAGGAACTGCGTGATCTGGGTATCGATGGCGACACGCCTGCCGATACCGTCGCCACGCTGGTCGGCCAGATGAAGCAGTACCGCCGGGAGCTTCAGACGATTCAGAACGATAACGAAAGCCAGCAGGCCCGCGAGAAGCGGCTGAAAGCGCAGCAGGCGACACTGGTATCAGAGTTACGCGGGGATATGCGCAGGCAGCAGGATCAGATGCGCGATGAACTGCTGAAAAGCCAGCGGGGACTGCTGGATAAACTCGACCGCCTGATGGCGAAACGCCCGGACGATATCCCGCCCGGTTTAGGGCTGACGCCCGGTGAACTGCCTGTCGATGTGCAGCCGGATATCCGCTGGCTGGAGCCGCTGGATGCGCCCCCGCCTGTGGATGAAAAGCTGCTGCACGTCCCCCTGAAAGCAGCCGACAAACCGCCGCCAAAACCTGACGTGAAGGTCTATACCCTGCCGCAAAACGCCACGCTGACCGGATCGGTCGCCATGACGGCGCTGATTGGCCGCGTGCCGCTTAACGATACCGTCAGCGATCCCTATCCGTTTAAACTGCTGATTGGCGAGGACAACCTCACCGCCAATGGCATCGAACTGCCGGACGTAGCGGGTGCGGTGGTCTCCGGCATCGCCTCGGGTGACTGGACGCTCTCCTGCGTGCGCGGGCAAATCACCTCCATAACCTTTGTGTTTCACGACGGCACCATCCGCACCGTCCCACAGGGCGGCAATTCCGGCAACAAACAGCAGGAGATCGGCTGGCTCTCGGATAACCAGGGGCTGCCGTGTATTCCCGGCGAGCGCAAAAGCAACGCGAAGGAGTACCTGACCTCGCAGTTCCTGCTGGCGGGTTCCGGCGCGGCGGCGCAGGCCTTCGCCAATGGCGAAAGCGCCACCGTGGTGGAGGACGGCAGCATCACCAGCGCAGTGACGGGCAACAACGGTCAGTACGTGCTCGGCCAGGCCATCGGCGGCGGATTAAAAGAGACCGCCGACTGGATGAAACAGCACTACGGCCAAATGTTCGATGCGGTGTACGTGCCTCCAGGCCACAAGGTGGCGGTGCATCTCACCGAACTGCTGACTATCGACTACGAGCCGGAAGGCCGCAAAGTGAAATACCAGCAGGCCAGCACAACGGGGGGACTGGAATGATACGCGCTATATTGATGTTGCTGTTTTTGCTGGCCGGATGCAGCACCTCGCAGGAAGAAGTGATGCCGGTCGACCCCGATGCCAGCATGCTCTCGCTGTGGCAGCAGCAAAGCGGCGGCAACGCGGCTCTGCTGGATGCCCGCGCCCAGCTACGCCGCCCGCCAGATGGTCCGGTGGCGCAGCCTGAGGCAGACACTATCCGCAGCCAGTTTCCGCGTCTGCCCAACCCGGATATGGTGTTGTACGTTTTCCCACACCTCAATGGCAACACGCCGGTGCCCGGCTACAGCACCGTGTTCCCCTTCTATACCCGCCCGCAGTATGCATTGCCGGGCGAACGGCTGACTCCGCCATGAATGAACGTCGCGGCCTGACCGAACAGGCGCTGAATACCAGCTACCGCAAAGGCCCGTTGTTTGTGGACTGGCTGCCGTGGGTGGAATTTTTGCCGAAGTCACAGACGCTACTGCTGGAGGATGGCCGCTCGGTAGGTGCCGTATTTGAGCTAAATCCCGTTGGCACCGAAGGCCGCTCGACGGCTTTTCTGGAACAGGTGCGCGATACCGTCACCGATGCCTTACAGGATGCGTTTGATGAGCATGAGCGTGCACCGTGGGTGATACAGTTTTTCTGCCAGGATGAGGACGACAGCGAGGCATGGCTGGAGACGCTGGCGACTTACGCCACGCCGGAAATCCGCGATTCCGCCTTTACCCGCGAATGGCTCGCGCAGATGGCAAACCATATGGCCGCGCTCACCCGTGAAGAGGGGCTGTTTCTGGATAACACCGTCACCCGCACCCGCTGGCGGGCGGCGTGGCGGCGCACGCGGATAGTGGTGTACCGATGGCTTCCTGGACTTTCACCGGATGAACCGTCGCCGGAAGAGACGCTGAATAATATCTGCGAACGCATTACCGCCGGGCTAAAAGCGGCGGGTATCAGCGCTATCCGCCAGAATGAGCAGGACATTCACCGCTGGCTGGTGCGCTGGTTTAACCCCTCGCCGCCCGTTGAAGATAAAAAAGCCTTCTGGCGACAACTGGATTTACCGCAAGATCAATCCCTGCCCGTCATCACTGACTTCGCCGAACGGCTGCTGACAAGCGAACCGCGCTCAGATGCGGAAAACGGCGTCTGGTGGCTGGATAACCGCCCGCATAAAGTGGTGGTCGTCGATCGACTGCGCAAAGCGCCGCCGCCCGGCCTGCTGACCGGGGAAACCCCGCGCGGCGACGGCATCAACGCCCTGTTTGATCTGCTACCCTGCGGAACCATTATGAACCTGACGGTGGTGGTGTATCCGCAGGACAAGCTGGAACAGCATATCAGCCATCTCTCTGAACGGGCGATTGGCGACAACACCGATTCGGAATATACCCGCCGTGACTGCCACGAGGTGCGCAGCTACCTGAAGGACGGTCATAAGCTCTACCGCAGCACGCTGGCGTTTTACCTGCATGCGCCCGACACCGATACCCTGTTTCGCCAGCAACGCCAGTTGCACAGCCTGTTGCTGAATGCCGGACTAGTGCCGGTGCAGGAACAGCACGAAGTCGCCCCACTCAGCCACTGGCTGCGCTGGCTACCGATGTGTTTCGATCCCCTGCGCGATCCGCGTGGACTGTATACCCGGCTCAATTTCGTCCAGCATATTGCCGGGCTGCTGCCGGTTTACGGACGGGAAACCGGCACCGGGCATCCGGGGATTTGCTACTTTAATCGTGGTGGCGCGCCGCTGTGCTTCGATCCGCTGAATAAGCTGGACCGCGCGCAGAACGGCCACCTGTTGCTACTCGGCCCGACCGGGGCGGGCAAATCCGCCACGCTGAACGCGAAAATCGCGCAATTAATGGCGCTGCACCGCCCTCGCCTGTTTATCATCGAGGCCGGAAACTCGTTTGGCCTGATGGCTGACTACGCCGCCGCCCACGGCCTGACGGTGAACAAAATCAGCCTGCGCCCCGGTTCCGGCGTCACCCTGCCTCTGTTCGCCGACGCGTGGCGACTGGTGGAACAGGCGGTTACCGACGCTGAACCGCCGGAGGACGAAGAGAGCGACGGCGACGGCCAGCGCGACGTGCTGGGCGAGATGGAGATCACCGCCCGGCTGATGATCACTGGCGGCGAGGCGAAAGAAGATGCGCGCCTCACCCGGCCAGACCGGGCGATGATCCGCCAGGCGATTATCGCTGCCGCGCACACCTGCTACGAGGAAAAACGCCAGACGCTGACCCAGGATATTCGCGACGCACTGTTTGGTCTTGCAAAAGATACCAGCCTGCCGGAAGCCCGCCGCCAGCGGGCGTATGAAATGGCGGAATCCATCAACCTGTTCTGCGCCGGGTTTGAAGGCGAGCTGTTTAACCGTGAAGGCACAATGTGGCCGGAGGCGGATATCACCCTGGTGGATCTAGCCACCTTTGCCCGCGAAGGCTATGAAGCGCAGCTTGCTATCAGCTATATCTCGCTGATTAACCACATTAATAACCTCGGCGAACGCGACCAGCATCTAGCGCGGCCCATTGTTAACATCACCGATGAGGCGCATATCATTACCGTTAACCCGCTGCTGGCGCGGTTCCTCACGAAGGGCTCAAAGATGTGGCGCAAGCTCGGCATCTGGCTATGGCTCGCCACCCAGAACCTGGCGGATTTTCCCGACGAGGCGAAGAAACTGCTCAATATGATCGAGTGGTGGGAACTGCTGGTGATGCCGCCAGAAGAGCTCGAGCAGGTGTGCCGGTTTAAGGCGCTGACGGAAGAACAGCGGCAACTGCTGCGTTCGGCGGTGAAATCGCCGGGGCAATATACCGAGGGCGTGGTGCTGTCACCGCGCGTAGAGGCGCTGTTTCGGGTGGTGCCACCCGCACTGTATCTGGCGCTGGCAATGACCGAGAAGCATGAAAAGGCCGAGCGGATGCGGATTATGCGGGAGATGGGATGTAGTGAGATGGAGGCGGCTAGGCATATAATTTCACCCAATCGATAACGCTCGATTGTTTCTGAATATCATTTAATATTTTCATCATGTGTACAATATATTTCACCTATCTTTAAAATGACAACTATGTGACCTTAATAACTTTACCCAAGAGCTTTTTTGTAGATAATACACCTCACATCAAATAAAGTAACAAAGTCTATGAAAAGAAAATTAAAAAAGAACACAAGATTTATAGATGCAACCGAACTGACGCTTGAAGAATGGCTTGATATGATTTCGGTTGATCGGAGGGAGCGAGATTATGATATAATGGATTTTCAATTCCCAACCACCAAACACTTAGAAGAATACATTATCAACATTGATAAATATTCAGAAGACGATGTAAAAGATCTAATTTACAAATTTATAATTCCCACTGCATTTTTAGGCGGTGATGACATCATCAGAAACTGGGTTTTTGATAGTGGACAATTTAACATCAGAGAAATATTCAACCATGAATCATTTCTTAAAAGATTAATTTCAGTAAATGAAAAGAATCCACCATGGCAATCTATCTCTTGGATTCTTGATTTACTACCCCAAAACCCTTATCAAGCAGTCAGTGTCGTTAATGCTTATGTGACAGCGCACATTATGTTTCTGTCTGACAATGGATTTTATCGATGTGAGGATATTATTTCATTAATAAATGCAAAATTTATCAATCATCCACTGCCAGCTAAAGATCTGATAAGAAAAATATCCTCACGGGATTTTGAACTTCTTTGTGGTTATTTATATAATAAAAAAGGATATGATGTTAAAATCACTAAAAAAACTAGAGATGGTGGTTATGATATTATTGCAGAAAAAGGCAGCGGAAGGGAACACGAGGTGCTATATATTGAATGTAAACAAAAAGAAACTAAAGTTGGAGTAGAAATAGCTCGAAATGCTTTGGGTTTGCTAAACATAAAAAACGCTACAAAGTCAGTAATTATAACCAGTAACTATTTCACGAAAGATGCACTAAAGATTTCACAAGAATCAAAGCGACTTGAACTCATTAATTTAGACGATTTCGACAATGATATGCGAGAATATGTTGATCCAAGATGGGTTTATCGTATCGATGGATACATTAAAGAAATGAGAAACATTTCAAATAAAAACGTAATCCCTAACATGACCAATTAATAGTTCATTTAAATTCAAATAAATTCTTAATTTCAATTTCTAACCCTTGAGCTAAAACATTTAGTACTTCAAGGGTTGGGTTCCTTACCCCACGCTCAATACCACTCACATAAGTACGATCAAGACCACATTTATCCGCAAATGCTTCCTGAGACAGGCCTGACTGGAGTCTGAGTTTTTTGAGATGTGCGCCAAACTGCGCCTGAATACTGGATGTATTTTTCATCCAGATAAAATGAACTTACGTTGCTTATCAGACCACGGACTATGAGTCACAATCCGTTGATTCGCCGTCTTTTTCTGCTTCAACGTCAAACATAAACAACTGGCTAAGATCCATCTCCAGCCCGTCTGAAATCGCACATATGACAACAAGCGTAGGGTTCCTCACCCCGCGCTCAATGCCACTCATGTAGGTGCGATCGATGCCGCATTTATCAGCAAAAGCTTCCTGGGACAGGCCCATCTCATTGCGTAGCGCCCTGATTCTGTTGCCCAGTACCTTTTTGATTGATCCCGTCTTTTCCATCTAGCCAGCATCAATCTTCGTTGATTATTGGTCCACGGACTATGAGTCACATAAAAAGCGTGCTAGCATACATTTGTGACTCATAGTCAACAACAGAGGTAAACGGAATGACTAAAAAAGACTGGCACCCTGCAGACATCGTTGCCGCCTTACACAAGCGCGGCACCAGTCTGGCAAGGCTCTCGCGGGAAGCGGGGCTGGCCTCGTCAACGCTGTCGAATACCCTGACGCGCCCGTGGCCGAAAGGCGAGTGGCTGATTGCCATCGCACTCGACGTGCATCCGTCAGCGATCTGGCCGGAGCGTTACCTCGACACGGGAAATAAACGTGAACCCCGAAAACCGCTTCCCCCCATGACAACAACCGACAACTCCGGGACATAACGACCCGCGCTGTGAGTGGCAGGACGCATTAACCAACGACACCTGACAGGAGAGTTGTTTATGCACACCGAACCACAACCCAACACCATCACACTGAGTACAGGAGGCCGCCATGTTTCTGGTCTCCCTGGCTGAAGGCTTTATCCACCTGTTCCAGGCCGCAGGCAAAATCTTCCTCGATATGATGACGGGGCTTATCCCGATGCTCATCTGCCTGCTGCTGGCCATCAACTTCCTGATGAAGCTGGTCGGCACCGTGCGGATGGAGAAGGTCGCTGCCCTGCTCGGCCGCTCGCGCATTCTCACCTACGGCGTGCTGCCGGTGCTCGGCTGGTTCTTTATGAGCAGCCCCGGCGCGCTGACGCTCGGGAAACTCCTGCCCGAGAAGAGCAAGCCCGGCTACGAGGATGCACTCGGCACCACTGCCCATCCGCTCACCAGCCTGTTTCCCCACGTGGTGCCGTCGGAGCTGTTTGTCTGGCTCGGCGTGGCTGCGGGGGTTAAGGCACTCGGCCTGCCCGTTACCTTACTGGCGCTGCGCTATATTGCCGCCGCCATGCTGATTGGTTTAATCCGCGGGATTATCACCGAGTATCTGTTTCTGCGGCTCAGCAGGCGGGGGAATGCATCATGATGATTTACTGCGCACGTATTACTGCCATCGGGCTGTTTGTCGCTGACGGCCTGACCGACAAGATGCTCATCACCTTCGACAGCAACGGGCCGAAGGACTGTCTCGATTACTCGCTGTCGCTGGAGCCGTCGTTCCGGGAAGAGAGCCTGATGATACTCCCCGGCGACCGCCTGATGCTGGCGGGGCACGACTATCTGGTGACTGCCGTCGGCAAAGGAGCACAGCAGGCGCTGTTTGAACTCGGCCACCTGACGCTGGTGTTTAATGGCGACCTGAATCCCTGCCACGTCGGCGCGGTTCATCTCTCCGGCCCGGTGCCGAAACTCCATGACCTGCACGGCAATCTGGTGATTGAGGAGGGGCGGCCATGAATACGGTGCTTATTCCTCCCGGCCCCGGCGGATACGGTAAAGGACTGTGGCTGCCCGTTGGCAGCGGCAAAAAGGTGCTGTCGCTGACCGGACGCGAGATTCATCCGGTGGCGATAGAAATCGGCGCGCTCACCGAATCGGAAATCGTCAACGGCTTCGCCGATATTCCACCGGATAACGACATTCTGTGCGTGGTGATTAACTGCGCCGGGTCCCTGCGCTGCGGCCTGTACCCGCAGAAGGGCATTCCGACCATCAACGTGCTGCCCACCTGGCGCGCCGGACCGCTGGCGCACTTTATTACCGAAGAGAACTATGTCTCCGGCGTGACGATGGAGCAACTGGTTCTGGTGGATAGCGCTGAAGCGCCGGACGGCGGGCCTGAGCCACTTCCAGCTCCGGAACCAGTCATTACCACCGTACCTCCACCTTCGCGCGGCACAGAGAAGCTGGTGCGCATGGTCGAGCGTACCGGCACCGCCGTCGGCCACGTTATCGCCCTGCTGTTCGCTGCCAGCCGTGAGGCGGTGGACGTGTCGCTGCGCAACGTTATCCCGTTTATGGCCTTTGTCTCGCTGCTGATAGCTCTGGTGCAGGAGACCGCGCTCGGCAGCCTGATAGCCCATGCCCTGACGCCGCTGGCGAACTCGCTGTGGGGACTGGTGCTGCTGTCGCTCATCTGCGGCATTCCGTTTCTCTCCCCGGTGCTAGGACCGGGTGCGGCTATCTCGCAGGTGATTGGCGTGATGATTGGCACCCAGATTGGCGCAGGGGCGATATCTCCGGCCTTCGCCCTGCCCGCACTGTTCGCCATTAACGTGCAGGTCGGCTGCGACTTCGTGCCTGTTGGTCTTTCGATGCAGGAGGCAAAGCCGGAGACCATCGCGAAAGGTGTCCCCGCCTTTCTGCTCTCGCGTCAGTTAACCGGGCCGCTGGCGGTAATAGTCGGCTGGTTGTTTTCCCTGGGCTTATTCTGAGGACTCAATGATGAACAAAATCAGAGCCGCCGTGGTCGGCGCAGGTATCTACGGCAGACATCATATGAACGCGTACCGCCACAACCCGGACACGGTGCTGGTCGCCATCTGCGACACCGACACAGAACGCTGTGACGACCTTGCCATGGCCTACGGCGTAATCGGCTATACCCGGCTGGATGCCCTGCTGCAGGAGGAAGCCATCGACGTGGTTTCGGTGGCGACACCTGACCCGTACCACACCGAATCTATCCTCACCGCCCTGCGCCACGGCAAACATGTACTGGCGGAAAAACCACTCGCCACCTCGGTACGCGAATGTGAGCTTATCGTGGAGATGGCGCGGCAGCGGGACCTGCTGGTCGGCGTCGATTTCCACAAACGCTGGGACCCGGCGGTGATGCGCATCAAAGCTGAACTGGAGAAGCCGGAAGCCGGGCGTATCCTGCGCGGCCATATCAGCATGGATGATGTCATCAGTGTGCCGACGGAGTGGCTGGATTGGGCGGGCGCAAGCTCCCCGGTGTGGTTTCTCGGTTCCCACTGCTTTGACCTGGTGCGCCACCTCTCCGGGCAGGAGGTGGTATCGGTGTACGCCGTCGGACAGAAGCGGCTGATGGTCGAATGCGGCCTCGACACCTTCGACAGCGTGCAGAGCCTGCTGACAATGGCCGACGGCAGTTCGTGGGTGGTGGAAAACTCATGGGTGCTGCCGGAGGGCTTTCCGAAGGACAACGACGGGCGCATCGACATTCTCTGCGAGGCAACCTATATCCGCAGTACTTCCCAACATCGCGGGCTGGAAATCACCACGCCGGCCATGACGCTCACGCCCAACAGCTATTTCATCAACTATCGCAACGGCGTTGCCAGCGGCTTTGGTATCGACCCCATCAATGATTTTGTGCGAGCGGTCAGACATAAAGCCCCCTACCCGGTCACCGCCGAAGACGGGCTGGTGGTAAGCCGGATTTGTGAGGCGATACACCAGAGTCTCGAGAGTCAAAAACCAGTGTCATTAAAATAGTCGGCCAGCAGGGAAGCTGGTATCCGCAAGCCCGTTTAATCTGTTTCCCTAAACAATGCCGCCATTTGTTACCCTTAATTCAGCATTCATCGTTAACGCCATTAAGTACTCTGTCCCGATAGTCTTCCAACTGATGCCGTTGTAGATAGCTTTCTAACTCCTGTGCCCAGCGCGTTCCTTCGCCGAGCGTCGCGCGGCTATGGGTTGAGGCATAAAGATAGCGTGTGTCATAAAGATTAATCAGCGTCTGATTTACACCATCGATTTTGCACTTAGGATTTTTGAGCTGCTGTTCTAAAGCCCGGACAATACGGGCACGATGGTCTTGATCGGTAGCAAAATCCCGTTCCTGCAATTCGCTGAGCACCAGAAATGAAGGTGGAATTTCTTCTGCAATCGCTGCCTGTAAACGATAATGACCATCAAGAATAACAAATGATCCCAGCCCTGCTATATACCAGACAAGTACTGGAGGCAGCGCACCCTCACGGCATTTTTTACGCCACCATTTCAACCTTCCGGCATCAGGTTGTATCGGATAACGCCCAAGTAGCAGGCTACCTCCCCACCACCAATCCACTAATCGGACTTTGTCAGGATTAACCAAATCAGGAAAATCTTCGCCGTAGAGCGTCCAGCTACAGCCGATATTCCCGCTGCTTTCTGGGGAATCAAAACGCCAGCTATTTACAGGAACACGCTGTCCGGATAATTTCGGTAATGGATATTTGGCCTCCATCGGCCTTATCAGCCATCGGCGAGGAGACAGAAGAGGCACTGGCGCATTCATTAATTGCCGGGAAAAATAGCGACACCATTCACCTGTCCAGGCCCGTTCGCCTTTGCTTTTAATCCCCTCAATATCTTCAGATGTGACAGCCGGTAATAATGTCTGGCAAGCAGAATGATCGGCATTAAACACCAACCAGACACCGGAATGATCTTTCAACATTGATGCCCAGAATAATGTCTTCCCGGAGACCTGTAGCGCCATTCGCCCATACCGACCACTTAGCATTTCCATTGCCACGTCGGTCCTCTGGCTGCTCTTGAGTGTCAGCTCCAGACCCTGCCAGTTATTATTGCGATCAAAAAGATCTTTCCACCAATATTGGGACATTATCATCTTCCCTGATAAACAGAGGGTTAGTCTAAAACCTTTAAAATTGTTCAGGTAGCTATTTATACGTCAACGTAAACGTCGCCGTGGCATTGGCGGGCCCTGCCGTCACAGTTTGCGCTGTCTGGTAATAGCGCGCCTGAAGCTGCACCGTTTCATGGCCGCCGTAAGGGGAGGTGTAGTAGTGGCTTTGCTGGCCAAACTGCACCGCCGTGCCACCGTTGGGCACGTACCAGAGCTGGATCCCCACGCCGCTGGCCGTTCCGCTGCTACCGGCATTATCCAGCTTCATCACCCCGGCAATATTCGACGGATCCTGAGTGGCATCAATCTGCACATTAATACTGGCGCTTTTATCGCACTCAAGATCTATATTGAAAGGATGCCAGGCGGTGGTCGCCCCCTGCCCTGAAAACTCCCCCTTATCATAGTCGCCCAGCGGGACATCCACATTCGACGATGTCACTGAGCAAGCGGCTGCGGTGACGGTATTCGTACCGTTAAGCGTGACGTTAGCGAAATAAAACTGGTTCACCACCGAGGCGCGCGCCAGCGTGCCGTCGGTTAACGTGCCGCTGGTGATGTCGCCGGTTTTGATAAGCTCCCCTTTGATACCGTCGCCGGGAAGGGACGCCCATGAGCCGCCAGCGTTATAAGGGTAGCTCCCCTCGTAGGGCAATGTTTTTCCCGAGACCGCAGAGCTTAAGCGTAAACCGACGCCCGGCAGATTGGTATTGTAAACGCCGTCACCATATCCGCTCAGCGTCCCCCATTGCGTTAGCTCCCAGCGGGCCGTCCAGGCTTCCCGGGTACATCCCGCGATGGGATTACCGCTGTTATAAGCGCCGGTTACTGCTGTCGCAAGTACGCTGCCGACCGGCACATCACGCTGGACAACTACGTTGCCGAAGTTCAGATAGCCGGGCACTTCTCCGGACACGCCGCTGTAAAAGGAACAACTGGCTCGGACGGCGGGTGAAACCACCAGCATCAGCAGCAGAAAACATAAAATTTTTTTCATGTCATGGCTCCGGTGATTTACTTATAGGTCAGCGTGAACGTCGCCGTGGCATTCGCTTTCCCGGCAGTTACGCTCTGTGTCGTCTGGTAATAGCGCGCCTGAAGCTGAACATATTCGTTACCACCTGATGGCGAGGTGTAGTAATACCGCTCCTGACCGAACTGTACCGGGCTGTCTTCATAGCGATACCAGAGCTGAACGCCGACACCGCTGGCATTAACGGGATCGCTGTCGAGTTTAATGACGCCGGGTACGCCGGCGTCGCTGTCTGACGTGGCGTCAATACGCACATTAATCCGCGCGCCCTGAACACAACTCAGATTGATATTGAATGTCTGCCAGGCCGTTGCGGAGCCAGGACCGCTGAACTCGCTTTTGTCATGGTCGCCCAGCGGGACATTAACCGGGTTGGTGGTGACAGAACAGGATTCAGAGGTAATGGTATTGGTGCCATTCAGGGTGGCATTGGCAAAATAGAACTGATTTGCCACTGAGGCCCGCGCCAGCATACCGGTATCCAGGGTTCCCCCGGTAATATCGCCCGTTTTGATTAACTCCGCTTTGATGCCGTTTCCACCAATAAAAATATAAGTATTTGCGCCCGCACTCTGGTCATAGGGAAGCACTTTACCGGAAGAGCTGTTCGTCAGCCGGATACCAACCCCTGGAACATTAGTGTTATAGATATTCCCCCCCAGCGTGTTCAGCGTTCCCCATTTACTCAGCTCCCAGCGGTAGGTCCATGCTTCACTGCACCCCGCAATGTTATTGCCGCCGTTATACGCCCCCGTCGTGGCCGTGGCGATAACGCTGCCCACCGGCACATCGCGCTGTACCGCCACATTACCGAAACTGAGATATCCCGGAACTTCACTACTCACTCCGGAAGCGAAACCACAGGAAGCCTGTACGCCAAAAGCCGCCAGCAACAGCGCCAGCAACAGGCAGCCTGTTGTTAATAGTCCTTTCATTCCCGGCACTCCTGTTCGGTTTCCGTTACCGGCGCGTTTGCGACGCTCTCCGGCAACCGGTAATGCACCACGCACTGCTGTTTTCCGTTCCAGTTCACCGTGATATTCCCTTCATCCGGGACGCCCGTCAGGTATACCTGTCCGTCATCGCCAACGATGCCGCTGCCGCCTTCCTTCATTTTCGCCTGAGCGCCGAACGGCACCGGCAACCCACGGTAAAGCAGCGTCATCAGTACACGCCGTCCGACGCGGGTGTTGAAGTCCGCCATTACCACTGCGCCCTGCGTTGGCGTCACCGTCTGCACGGCGGTGTCGATATCGACTCCATCACCGAGCGTGCTGGTGTCCAGTGCGATGCGGTTTTTCCGGTAGGCGTTGACGTACGGTACTACCGCATAGCCGCGCCAGTCGGTATAGACCCCGGTGTTGTTCTGCACCTTCGCGTCATCCGCACCGGGCGCTTTAACGATCGCAAGCGAGTCACCGAGCGGCTGGGAAAGCGTGATGCCATGCGGATGGACGACAATCCCCCCTTTCAGGCCATAGTTCACCTGCCGCGTGTCGTCGTCATAGTTGTAGCCGCCGGTGATTTCCCCCTGCCCGCCTTTGTAATCGGCGTTGATATTGCCGGAACCGCCCACACCGTGGTTGGTGTAGCTCTGCTGAAGGCTGTAGCTGAGGTTGTTATCAGCAAGCGCCGTCCCATTGAGGCCCACCTGCTGGCGGGTGTCGCCGTGCTTCGCGGTGTTGACGCTGTAGCTGGCCCACGCGTTCGGCATAAAGCGGCTGAGCGGTACCTGGATGCTGAACGCCAGCTGCTGGTCGGCAGGCTGGGTGCTGTCCGGGTAATCACTGTAACTGTAGGAAACGCTGTAGCTGATACCGTTGATATTGCCGTTCCAGCCGGTGCTGAGGGTGCGCTCGTAGCCGTCCTCATGCCAGTAATCCTGCTGGTAGCCGGAAACAAAGAACGAACCGTAGCTGCCAATACTCTGGGTGAGATCGAGCTGGAGTTTCTGCCGCTTGTTGTATGTCAGCCGCCAGCCATCATCGCTGTCTGAGCGTAAATCGTTCGCCTCCTGGAAGGTGTAGAAACCCTCCGTGGAATAGCGGTACGCCGCCAGGGTGAAGCTGGTATCGGTGGCCTGAAAATCTTTTGAGTACTGCACCCGGTACGACTGACCGTCGTGAGTTTCATCGTTATTCAGCGTGGTGTGCGCAGCGGTGATATCCGCGGAGACCGAACCCAGCTCGCCGAGACCAAACCCCAGCCCTGCCGCCCCGGACTGATAGTCCTCCGAGTACAGCGTGCCGCCATAAATCGTGATGGCGTGCGGCAGGCCGTAAATTGCCGTTATCTGGCCAAACTCAGGCTCATCGCTGTCGCTGTTGCCGCTGCGGTATTTCCCGGCAGTGAGGGCATACTTCAGACGGCCTTCACGCTGCATAATCGGTACCGCAGAGAATGGCTGAATAAAGGTTCGCTCGCTGCCGTCGGCTTCTTTAATCGTTACCTCCAGATCGCCGCTGCCGGATGTCGGATAGAGATCGCTGATGGCGAAGGCCCCCGGCGCGACGTAGCTCTGATAGATGGTGTAACCATTCTGCTTAATAGTGACCTGGGCATTCGACTGGGCAATACCGCGGATGATCGGGGCAAACCCGCGCAGGCTGTCCGGCAGCATATTGTCGTCGGAGGCCAGCTGCGCGCCGCGAAACTGCACGCTGTCGAAGATATCCGACGGGGTGTAGCTGTCGCCGAGCGTCAGTTGCCCCTGCAGGCGCTGGATGTCCCGCTGAAGATAGGTGTTCACCGAATCCCAGTGGCTGCCGTTGTCCTCGTCGTAATTCCAGGTGGAATAGTTGCGCAGCCGCCACGCGCCGAGGTTCAGCCCGCTCTGCAGGTTGGCGTAGTAGTTATCATCGGAGCCATTTTCCCCGTCGCGCCAGGTATTGCTGCCGCTGAGGTTATAGTTCAGCAGCGCGGCAGGTACACCTTCGTCCCATTCGGACGGATCCACCCAGCCGCGCGCGGTAGCGCTCATCGCCGCCTGCGGGATACTGAGGTTCAGTTGCAGTTTACTGAAACGCAGTTCGCTGGAAGCCATCGGGATATAGTGGCCGATATCCTCCAGCGGTTTGTCCGCTGGCAGTGCGGTCAGCGCAGGAAACGCAGCGGTATTCACGCCCCAGTCTTTCAGCATCGCGGGGGTTAACTGCGCGCTGAGTTTTTTATCCGGCCCGGCAACAAAGGCAATGTCCTGTGCCTCGCCCTGCTGCTCGCCGTTGACGTACACCGTCACCCGGTAAGTGCCCGGTAGCTGGCCATCGGCTTCGGAAAAGGCGGATAAGTCAACGACCGCCTGGCCCGGGCTGTCCAGCTCCAGCGCGTGGGTATTAAAGGTCTCGCGGGCTTCCGCATGACGCAGATAACCCAACAGCAGCACCATAATCAACAACAGCGCCAGCAGGAAGATCATCAGTCGGGAATTCGGGTTATTCATATTCCCTCCTTCAAAGCTTACGGCTTTCGGTCTGACTGACGCCGCCGTAATCACTGATCGACTGCCAGCTCACCATGGACGCCGTGGCCGATGGCAGCGTGAAGCTGACGCTGCCCTTCGGCGGCACCATATCGACCTCTTTGATCTCCTGCCCGTCCACCTTCAGGGTGAACAGCGTGACGTAGTAAGGCGTCGGATTGCTGACGGTAAGGCGGTTGCCGCTGCGGGCGACGGATAAGTGGTGGTATGCCGTCTCCGGTTGCCCCTCCAGCCCTGCCGGACGATAAAAGAGCTTCAGGCGGGATTTCACCACCACCTGCAACACGTTGTTATGGGGTACGCTGTCATCAGTGGCGGGAATGGACTTCACGTTCAGCCAGAACACCGATTCCCGATCTTCAGGCAGGCTCCCTCCAGTGCGCACAATGCGCAGGATGTTCTCTTCGCCTGGATTAATGCGAAACAACGGCGGCGTCACAATAAATGGTGTTTTACTTCCCTTCATCCCGCTATCTACCCAGCTCTGCACGAGCCAGACGCCGGATCTGTCGGGGTTACGTATAGAAGCGGAGGTCTCTTTTTTGTCGCCGTTATAAATGATCCGTGTCCCGCCAATGACAATCCCGGCCTGTGCCTGCACGGTAAATACGGCCAGCAATAGCGCCAGCAAAATGTCTGCATACCTGTTCATCTTGTTATCTCCGGACGAAAAATACGCATCCCTGCGAAACGCTCCCTGTTATGCGGCGGCGCATGGGTAGGAGGAGGAGAATGCGCCCCGCGACGGCACAGCGTTATTTGTAAATGATGGTGAACTCAGAGGTACCGTTTGCTGTACCGGTGGTGACCGCCGGGCCTGTGGAGACATAGCGGGCTACAAAGTCGAGCGCGTTTGCGCCTTCTGCGAGGGTGTAGTCGGATGAAGCGGAGTGCAGCGGGATGGCCGTGCCGTTTTTATCTGCGATCTGGATCCCGACCCCGGTGGCGATGCCCGTGCCACTGTCCAGCGCCAGCAGACTCTGGTCGTTGTTATCGGATGTCCCGTCAAATTTCACATTTGCACCAGTGACCGTTTCCGGGCACTCGCTCACGTTGATGGTAAATTGCGTTGGCGCCGCTCTCATCCCCTTCGTCCCGTTAAGAGCGGTCTGGGCAACATTGCCGAGGTTCACCGGTAGATTCTGGGAGCCAGTGTCGATCTTGCAGGTCTGGTCAGTAATGCTACCGGTGAAATGGATGGTACCGTCGGCAGCCATGGCATTAGCCGCCGCCAGCATAAAACACGCGCTTAACATCGTTTTTTTCATGTGTTTCTCCTTGATGAAAGAACATTCGGGACTCGGCCCCGCATCACTCTGGCGGTGAAAAAATCTGCGTTAGACTTTCCCGTTAGTGCCAGAGTGGTGAGTTCAGGAGAAAATGATGTGGAAGAAGAGAATGAGAAATAAAATGCCATCCGGACAGGAGCAGAGCTTGAGGAATGGCATAAAACAGTAAGGCGGTGAGCAAATGAAAACTGGCAACGTGGACGACTCACGCACGTTGCCAGCAGGGTACCAAAGGTGTGCTAAGATGCATTAGATCGGAATAGTTATTTAAAAACAGAGAGATAATCCGTTATCAAAAGGGGTCTCAGAAAAATTTTGACACTTTGCTAAATTTTTCTGATACTACTTTACATTCTGGCACTAATTGTGTGGTTTTCTCTCATATTCCCCCAGACATTCATAAATCTCTGCGTATTTGTCGCCGTATAAATCACCGTATGCCGGATGTTCCGGTGCCCCAGATAATCCTGTATCAGACGCGTATCACGCCCCAGGTCCGCCAGCGCGTAGCCGCATCCGTGCCTCAGCATATGTGGATATGCGGAAATGCTGACGCCGCCCAGTTCGCCGTAACGTCTGAGCAATAACCTGACCTGGTGACGCGATAGCGGGCCTCCTTTCTGCGACAGAAAAAGCCAGTCGCTGTCTGCCTCCCGCCAGCGGCGGCGCACCTTCAGCCAGCGCATCAACGCGGGCAATTCGGCATCAAACAGCGGATGCTGCGTTGAGAGACTGTTTTTAAGCCGTCGGACATAGACCGAACGCCCGACCAAATCGATATCCGACAGGCGCATCCCACACAGTTCACTGACCCGCAGACCGTGTAAAAAACACATCTGAATCAGGCAGTAATCCCGCTCAAAATGGATCCCTCTGTCCGCTGCAAGCAGTATCTGTCCCACTTCATGGCGGGTCAGATGTTTTCGTTTTACTGGCATAAGTCTTGCTCCTTAAACACAATAAAAAATGAAGAAAAAAACAGGCCGGAACCACTTTCGTAGCCCGGCCTGAACCACAGAATAGCACCAGAAAGCCCAACAAAGGTTGATGCCAGACTCAACAATTTTCACGGGCGGGCTCCAGTTTTCAGCAGTGATCTTATGGGCATTGCGCTACACCCGGCAGAAGAAAACTCTGTTGCTGGAGGCGTTATGCCAGACCGCTTTTCTCTTCTGTTGCCCCTGATGCTGTGCGCCGCTTTCCCGCTCAGAGCCATTACCACGCCGGAAATCGCCGCTTCCGCCCTATCGCCGGACTGCGTGAACTATCGGGTGGTCGGCCTGTGCTACTGGCTCTATTGCACGCCGCTCGGTTGCTCGGTACGCACGTCGGTGAAGGTCAGCCATTTTCGTCCGGATCTGGTGGTATCGGCTTACAGCAACACCGGGCAAAATCCGTGGGCGGAGATGTCGTTACTCAGCCCACCGTTGCCCGGCATTGCCGAAGGCGGTGGTGATACGAATCCCCGTGTGGCCAGCCAGCACAGCAAGATCCGCTTTAAGAATGCCGATGCCATCGGCTTCCCGGCAGGCGATGAACTGGCGACGTTTTTCACTCAGTTTGGCTATATCTGCTCGCCGTCATCGCAGCCTTTTGAACCGTATTTCCTGAGTCAACTGGATGTGCTGGCGTGGCGCAGCGGTGTGCCGGAAATGACATACCCGGAAGCGCTGACGCCAGGCATTCGGGAAGTCGGTCAGAATGGCGATATGTGGGGCAATATCTACCCGCGCGCCGGAGCCATCAGCCAGACGCACGACTATAAAGCCGCCGCCGTTATCGCCCAGCGCGTGGCCGATCTGGTGACGCGTACCGGGCAACCGCATATCTACACTCCGCTGACCTCCTCATCCCGCGCCGGGTACTGGCCGCCCTCCCCGGTTATCGAAGGCGACAGCGATAACCATCGCTGGCAGATGCTCACGCCGAAAAAATCCGCCGCCTGTTCGGTGTTCCCGGATGGCAGCGCCACCGACACTTACGCCGACAAGCTGGCGGAGAACGGTGCGTACGCCTGGACGCTATGGCAGCCCTATAAATGCTGTCCGCGCCGGGGGCAAACCTTTCTCGGCAGTACGGGTGAACGGAGGCGGTGATGAGAGTCCTTTGCCTGGTCTTACTGTTTTTCGCCTGGGTTTGCGTGGCGGCAGACAACTACAGCTTCCGCACGCGAGGCGCGGTTGACGACCTGCTTTACTACCAGATTGGCGGCGGTGAAGCCGTCATGCCGCCGCCCGTACGCCGCAGCCCCTCGCCGCTCAGCGTGGGCATTGGCTGGAACGCCGATATGATGTGCGGCAATTTCGATATCGACACCACGGTGCGCAACCAGCTAAACGGCATCACCGACGGCTTCCAGCAACTGATGGGTAACGTTATCCAGAGTGCCACCGGCGCGGTTGCCAGCCTGCCCGCGATGATTATCCAGCGCGCCAATCCGCAGCTTTATGATCTGCTGACCAACGGCGTGCTGCAGGGACGGCTGGATTTTGATAAATCGCTGCTGAACTGCCAGAAAATGGCGGAGAAGATGACCGATTTAGCGACAGACTCCGCCTGGTTTTCCGGAGCCAAAGCGGAGAATTACCAGTCCCTCGCCGCCAGCGATAATGACGCCATTCGCACCGACCAGAAAGCGGCAAAAGAGGCCGCCGAAAAGGGTAAACGCTGGGTGGGCGGCGAAAAGCGCGGCGGCAAAGGCCAGCCGCCAATCAAGGTAGTCCATGACGCCACCGTCGCAGGCTGGAATATTCTCAACCAGCAGCCCGCCACCAGCACCACGTCTCTTACCGCCTCCGAATGTGACGGGGAACTTTGTCGCACCTGGACATCCCCTGAAGAGGCCGCCGGATGGATGACCCGCGTGGTCGGCGAGCAGACTATCAGCGTAGCGCAGGTCACCGACGATCCGGATGCACGCTCCGGCGCACAGGCGGGGATCGGACTGCATCCGCTGATCGACGAAGAAAAGGCGAAGATCCTGCCCCTTCTGACGGATCTGGTTAATGGCAGTCAGAAACCCGGTTTCGACAATCTGGCGAAAGCCTCCGGCGGATCCATGCAACTGACCCGCGGCGTGGTCGAGGCGCTGCGCGACGACCCGGATGTTGCCGTCCTCACCGAACGGCTGGCGGGAGAACTGGCGCTGGCCCGCATCACCGAACAGGCACTGCTGGCAAGACGCACGTTGCTCGCAGGTATGCGCGAACCGAATATCGCCAACGTCAAAGAAGCGCAGGACAGCTTAGGCAAAACCACCGCCCAACTGGATGAAGAGCTGAGCCAGCTTAAGCTGGAACTCTATTTCCGCCAGGCGCTGACGCGCAATACCGCAAGCCTTATCCTGCAACGCAAACAGCAGCGCGACCAGCTTCAGGGACAGGCGGTGGAAGTGCCGGACGATAGCGACCGCCGCTTACATCAGTTGAATAACCCGCAGCCGGACAGCCCGCGATGACCGCCAACAGCTATTTCGAGTACGTGCTCACCCTGCTCGGCTGGCTGGTGAACAACGGCGTGTGGCAGACGCTGACCGCCACCGGGCTATTCGCCCTGCCCCTGCTGGCAAAACTAGTTGCCCTGTGGCTGAAAGCGCGCGGCCAGGGGGCGGATGAAGGCAACGTCGCCCGCCTGCTGGTCGTCTGGGTGGAGCACTCGCTCTACAGCGCCCTACTGGTGATCCTCTTTGCGGGCGTGCCGTTCCTCAATGTCGATATCAATACCCTCACCTACGACAGCCAGCGCACAAAGCAGTGCGGCTGGTCGGTAGTACAGCCCGGTGATTCCGGCTATGCACCGCTGATCAACGAACTTAGCGGCCAGAGCGCCTCGGTGCCGGTGTGGTGGTACTTCACTCATGCGCTGGGTAAAGGCATCACCAGCGCCGCCGTCGCCGTATTGCCCTGCAAGCCGGACCTGCGCCAGTTGCGCTTTGAAGTGCAACATACCCGGATTGCCGATCCGGCGCTGGCGCAGGAGCTACAGGATTTCGTTAACGACTGCTACGGCCCGTCGCGCACACGCCTCAAGCGGCAGGGCAGCGATATCAGCGAGGAACAGAGCCGGGAGGTGGACTGGGTGGGCTCGGCTTTTTATCTCGCCACACCAGGCTATTACGACCACGATCACTCCCGTTCGCCCCGCGCCGCCTGGCCTTATGACACTAGCCGCGACGACGGTCTGAACGATACGGGTGGCGGTGGCTATCCAGCGTGTAAGGAGTGGTGGTCCGATGGCGATACTGGGCTGAAAAATCGGCTATTAAAGCAGGCCGATACCACGCTCTGGCAGCAACTGCAAAAACTGGGGCAGCCGAAAGAGGAGTATGAAGAAGCGATACTGCGCTCGCTGGTGAGCCCACGCAATATGCAGGTATCGCAGGGCGGACTGGTGTACAACGGGTTTGGTGGGAATGCGGGGGATAATCTCAGCCAGACGCAGTTGCTGAGTCGTGTGGGCGGGATCATCGGCGCGGGGCTTTCCAGCTACGCCCTGTTTCCGGCTTTTGATAATGTCCGCCAGGCGCTACCGATGGTGCAGGCGTTCCTCGAAATGGCACTGGTGATCTGTATCCCGATAATTCTGCTGTTCTCCGCATGGGATCTGAAGACCGTGATCACGCTGAGCTTTGTGCAGTTCGCCCTGTTCTTCCTTACCTTCTGGTGGGAACTGGCCCGCTGGCTGGATAACTGGCTGATGCAGATGATGTACGACAGCGACACCCACTCGTACTTCAACCTCTGGGGCCTGCAAAACACCTCCGACGATCTGATTGTGAATATTATTATGGGCGTGATGTTCCTGGTGTTACCCGCATTCTGGCTGGGTGCGCTGACGTGGGCAGGCGTAAGGGTCGGCGCAGCAGTCGCCGGGGTGATGGGCAGCGCGGTCGGCGATATCCGCAGCGCTGGCGAACAGGTCGGGAAGATGATCGTCAGTAAAACACGCATTCCCTGAAGATTTCGTACTGACGGTGTGATGAACGGGGCTTGAGTCACCGGCATTTTGCGAGCATGATCGCAATAACATCAGCCTGTTACCCGGTTCATTCTTATGATCTCTCCAGAAACGCTGCAATCCGCCATCTCTAACGTCTCTGTCTGGCGTCAGGGTGACGTATGCGCGCCGCATAAACCGCTACTGCTGTTGTATGTACTGTCGCAGTACAAAGCAGGCCATCCACGCCTGTTTAACTACGGTCTGGAAATCCACGAACCGCTTACTCGCCTGCTAAAAGAGTTTGGTCCCAAGCGACGCACCGACTATCCCAATATGCCTTTCTGGCGACTGCGAACCGACGGCTTCTGGGAGATCGCTCACGCAGAAGGTTGCAAACCGCGCAAGGGCAATACTCAGCCGACAAAGAAAGAACTGATTGATAACCAGGTGGCGGGCGGCTTCGATGAGGCGGCTTATCAACAATTGCTGGCACATCCAGAGATGATCGACCAGTTGGCTCAGAAGATCCTCACCGATCGCTTCCCGGAAAGTATTCAGCGGATCCTGGCCAACCAACTGGGATTCGATTTTATCGATCGATCCAGGAACCGCGATCCGCGTTTCAGGGATATCGTTCTTCGCGCTTACCACTCACGGTGCGCGTTCTGCGGTTACGATCTCAGACTCGATGGCGCGCTGGTTGGTATTGAAGCGGCGCATATTCACTGGAAAGCGTACGGTGGTCCGTGCGTGGTGAACAATGGACTGGCGCTCTGTACGTTGCACCACGATGCGTTTGATATGGGAGCATTCGGGCTGGATGAGAGTATGACCATCCGCATCTCCGGCGGCGTCAGTCGTAGTCCGGTGGTAGACCATCTGTTCTGGCACCGGGACGGCCAGCAGTTATTCCTTCCTTATGACAAAACGCAGTGGCCTGCTGAACAGTATGTTGGCTGGCACCGAAAACAGATTTTCAAAGCCTGAAAAATACGCAACGGGCCGTTAGGCCCGTTGTTCGTTATATCACCGCAGTTCTATCACTCGCGCCCGCTCAGCCTGCTTTCGGTAGTGGTCGTATCGCTCCCGGAACCATGCTTGCTGTTCATCACTCATATTGCCGGTCACGGCATCGATATCTACTGGCTGGCCCAGGGCGTGCATACGGGCAAAACTGCGCGCCAGAAAATCAAAATTCTTCAATGCGTTTATATCTTGTTGGTTCATTAGCATATCCCTCCAGTCATTGTGTTTACTGTTCAAGGTCATATGCTTTTCTGATTTCAGTATCCGCCTGAAAAAGATCATTTTTTGAGCGATGCGTGCGCATCAATCTGCCTGCGTTCACATTTCAGGAACGACAAAACTCTTCAGCCACAGTAATGATTTTCCCCTCCCTTTTATCACCCGCGCAGAAAACACTACCGCCAGCCATGCAGTAAGTTCGCCATGTATCCGGAAGGTGCGAACGGCGCAAATGCGCAGGATACCCGTACCATTCCATCCCGCAGGGAAATGCCCTGCGAAGGGTGTTCCCTGCTCATTTACAGGAGAAACACCATGTCGCTTTTCGATAAAAAACCGTCGTTAATGCCGGTGGTTATCGCCCCTGATGTCTGGCAATCCGCTGTGGAATTTCCCGCCGACCCGCAGCAGGTGGAAGAACGGCTGGGCAATCTGTTGCTCGCCGTACTGCTGACCCTGCGCACCGCCGGGGCATCCCGCAAGAAAGTCACCTTTACGATCTACTGCCAGCCACCGCAGGGCGATATGAAAGTCCCTGTCGCATTACCGCTATCACTCAACTATCACGGCCACTATGTGCAGGTCTCGATGGCTGAACAGGCATAACCTCTCCCCGCCGGAGTCGCTTCCGGATGGAGGCAGCTCCGGCTTCTTCCATGAGGATCGCACAATGGACAGAAGCAACGATATCTACCAGAAAGTCACCGACCAGATTATTGCTGAGCTGGAAAACGGCAATGTGCCGTGGATCCGCCCGTGGCGCGATGGCGAGCCGCCGTTCCCGATCAATGCGTTATCCGGTCGACCGTATCACGGCATCAACGTGCCGCTGCTGTGGAACAGCGCCGACAAGCAGAGCTTCGCCAGCGACCGCTGGCTGACGTTCCATCAGGTCAGCGCGCTCGGCGGGCAAGTGCGCCGGGGGGAGAAATCCTCTCTGGCGGTGTTGTATCTGCCGCGCACACAGGAAGAGACCGATGCACTCGGCCAGCCGTTGCTGGATAAAGACGGCGAGCCGAAGGTGCGGCATTTCGGGATTATTCGTGAATTTCGGCTGTTTAACCTGTCGCAGTGTGACGGCCTGCCGCAGTCGCTGTCCGAGCCGTTTACCCGACCCGCAGAGCCTGTGGAGATGGCCGAAGCCATTACGATGAATAGCGGCGTGACGCTGCGCCATCGCCGCCAGTCAAAAGCGTATTACAAACCCGCGACCGACCTGGTGATGATGCCGCACCCGCAGCAGTTTGAAAGCAGCGAGGCGTACTATGCCACGCTGTTACATGAACTGACGCACGCCACCGGACACGCTTCACGCCTCAACCGCCCCTGTATTGCCGGAGCAGAACGCACCGAAGCACTCTACGCCGCTGAAGAGTTAGTGGCGGAGATGGGAAGCGCCTTCCTGTGCGCCCATTGCGGCATTCAGGGCAGGCTCCAGCACGCCAGCTATATCGGCTACTGGCTGGATATCCTGCGCCAGGACAAGCGGGCAGTGATCCGCGCCAGCGGTATGGCGCGCCACGCCAGTGAATGGCTACTCAACGCTGTACCACAACCCTGTCAGCTTAGTGCCTGACAGCCCACCCGCACGGGGAGTCTTCCCCGCCGGGAAGTTGCTCCCCTTTTTTCTGGAGTGATATATGGGACTCGATCTCTTCTTTTTCGAACGGGCAAAAAACGCGCCCGATGAAAGCCAGTACGCCAGAGTGGGTTATTTCCGCAAGGTGAACCCGTTACTCAAATGGGTGGATAAACACGTTGGGCTGGTGCGAAACCAGGTGCTGTTAAATGTCACCAAAGCACATTTGCAGGCGCTTCTGAGTGACCTGCAGAGCCTGACGCCGGATAACTGCGGCGCGGTTTATCCCACGATAGACGGCTTTTTCTATGGATATACCGATTATGGAGAACACTACTGGAAAGACGTTCGCGCCGTCACCCACTGGGTGAAGGAGACGCTGGAGACGTTTGATTTTGAGCGAGACAGGCTGATGTTTTATGCCTGGTGGTAGTTTTAAAGTGGCCGACAATACGTCGGTCACTTTTCCTCGTCGGCCAGAAATACAGCGCCAGATATACACATGAGAGCATACAGTTTTTACTAATAAAAATGTAAAAGGCCCAAAGGGAGACACTGCAAAGGAAGGGCGACAAGGGCAAAGGGGCATGCCCGGAAAGGGGAAATATGCTGAAGTGGCTAAAAAGACCATCCCAGAGCCAGCCACCTGCGCCAGACGCTACGCTGCCGGAGGGTTGGTTTGCGCCACAATCCGCAGAGCGATTGTTGGCGACACCGTTACGCCAGTCCTGTTTGCACCAGTTACGACAACTGACCCCACTGCCGGATACCCTGTTTGATAGCTGGATCCTCACGGCGATTCATCGCTTCGCCGCACTGGTGCAGCTGCTGCCCGCCTCACAAAATCATCACCATTCCATTCCCGGCGGGTTATTGGATCATTCGTTGGAAGTTGCCTGCAACGCCATCCGGTTGCGCCTGGGTTATCTGTTGCCACCGGAAGCGGGCGCGGAAGAACAGGCCCGGCAGGCCAGCGCATGGACGGTCGCAGCGGTCTGCGCGGCATTGCTGCACGATACGGGAAAAATCGCCGTGGATATGGAGATTTATCAACGTGATGGCACCCGCTGGCATCCGTGGCAAGGGAATCTGGCGCAGCCTTATCGCTGGCAATACCCGAGCCACGGTCGCGACTATCATCTGCATCCGGCGGCTGCCGCAATGCTGATTAATCAGTTGATACCCTCGCCATTACTGGACTGGCTGGCCGGATACCCGGCGGCTTTTGCGTCCCTGATTTATCAGCTCACCGGACACTACGAACGGGCTGGCGCACTGGCGGAACTGGTGCAGCAGGCCGATAAAGCTTCTGTCGTCCGATACCTCGGCGGCGATATCAAAACCGCGCTGGCGCAAAAGCCCTCTTCCTTCCCCCAGCAACTTCTTACAGCCTTGCGGTCGCTGGTACAGAACGAGTACCGGCTCAATAATCCCGAATGCGGATCCGATGGCTGGCTAACGGAGGATGCGCTGTGGCTTATCAGCAAAACTACCGCCGACCGGGTTCGTGCCTGGTTGCTCCAGCATGGCGTATCCAGCGTGCCGGAAAACAATAACCGCCTGTTTGACGAACTGCTGGCGCATCAGCTTATCGTTGCCAATGAGGATAAAGCGATCTGGCGCTGCATTATCCGATCGGATAAAGGCTGGTCGCCCGGTGAGCCGCTGACGCTGCTGCGCCTGACGCCGTCTGCAATCTGGGAACAGGGGGAACAGCGCCCCGCCTGTTTTGCTGGTGATGTGACGCCGGTAAGCGAAGCGGAACCAGCCCCTGAACTTAGCACACCGACTCAACCGCTGCCGGAGATAGCAGACGACCCGAGGCTTGGTGACAATAACAACTTCCTGCAGTGGCTGAAGAACCACACCAGCTCTTCAGCCACGGTGAATACCCGGAACGGCAAGGTACATGTGGTCGAAAACCATCTTTTTTTGATTTCGCCGGGGATCTTTAAAACATACGCAGCAGAAACCACAGGCGATAGCGGCGACGGCTGGAAACTGGCACAGCGAATGTTTCAGGAGTCAGGGCTGGCCCTGCGCTGTAATGATGACAGTTTTATCTGGACCTGCGAGGTTCACGCGCCACAAAAGAAAAGTAGTCAGTTGAAAGGGTTTCTGATGGAAGATCCGAAGCAGGTGTTAGGGGAGAAAGTGCCGGTGAATAATCCGTGGCTGAAGTTGCTGCGCGAATAGCAATTTATATCAAAATACTCTCTTCCACCGAGCTACAGCGAATGGACTTTAATACCTAAAGAGCCGCATGATATTCAATAATTGATTTCAATTCTTCAGGCGAAAAAGGCGGATTACGCCGATGCAACATGGCGTGGCAATTAGGGCAGACGGGAATAAGATCTTTTTTGGGATCCAGAGAGTAATTATCTTTGATGTCTGATAGCGGAATCAGGTGGTGTATATGGATAAAACCTTTTGCTATCTGACCATACACCCTCATCATATCAATGCCGCATACTTTGCACAGGCAACCATGCCAGGCTAATGCGGCCTGCCGGGCCTTACGGTCGCGTTCATAGCGGTTAACCGTTACCTGCGTAGCGGCACCTTCAGTAAATACGCTCTGCGGTGGCAGTTCATCAGGAAAAATACTGAGGGCGGGCTGCTCGTTACCCAAATTTTTCTCAACGATCTGAAACCCTTGATCGGTAAGCAACTTGACACATTTCGACTTGATACCACCGCTAAAATCTTTAGGGGAAAACTCAACGCCTATCATATTTGAAGCAGCAATACCGACTATCGCTTTCGGTGGATAACTGCGCCCTTCAAAGACCACATCATACAGCCGGGACTCGCTGAACTGGTGGCGTACACCTTCATCATAGGCGCGCATAGCCGCAATAATGCATTCACTGGAAAGCTGGTCTGGCAGTTTCTTCTTCATTTACAACTCATCATCCCTGAAACGACATATGCTAACTCTTTATTTTATAGCATATTAATTTATCCGGTAATAAACAGCACTCTTCAATTTCACGTTACCGGCATAGGGGCATTAGTGCAGCGGCAACGTAACGTAGCGGCAGAGAAACCGCGCCTCATGCTGGTTGTCCAGACGTACCTGAAAGATATCGTGTGTATCCTGCACGGATGCATCCTCACGCCACGCCAGCAGGCCCTGTTGGTTCATGCGGGTAATAATCTGATCGGGCGTTTCGCCCTGATTCAATGCTTCGACTACCTGTTGCAGGGGAAGCGGTAGCGTCTGAGCAGGCCACATCACTTCAACGCTCACGAGCTGGCGGTGTGTCCGGGGTAACATCGGTAGTTTCCTCCATGGCTAGAATTTCGCGGTTAATTAGCCATGAAATAGGGGCATTTTTTGCAGTTGCAAGGTTGCCGAGTGACCTCATTTAAAGGTCGATACATCTCAGGTACTGAAGTCTCTTCCCAGGCAAATCCAGATAGTCTGCGCAAAGCGTCTGAGGATATGTCGATAAAAAGCATTTTTTTACACATATAGCCAAAACATGTTTATGCCATCGACACGTTGCGGCGATATGTCGATAAAACACGATTTTTTAAACATAATGGGGTGACATGCTTATAACATCGACATATGATGTCTATATGTCGATAAAATCGGTTTTTATAAACATATGAACTGGAATCCCGAAGCCCCTTACAACGATCTGCCAAAACTGCCGCCTGATCTGCAGCAGATAGAAACACGTAATGTACTAAAAGCGTGTATAAATGCGCGCACGGCAATTGCAGAACTGAAAACGGCGGGTGAGTTGATCCCCGATCAGGGATTGTTGATTAACATTCTCCCGATGCTGGAAGCGAAAGATTCCTCACGCATTGAGAACATCGTAACGACCAGCGATCAGCTCTTTCAGTATGCTGATCGTGCAGACGGAGCAGATCCAGCAACCAAAGAAGCATTGCGCTATCGTACGGCGCTTTATGATGGTTATACCCATCTTGAGACCTATCCACTTTGCACAAACACCGCAATCGCTATCTGCACCAAATTACGCGCAGTTCAGACCGATATAAGGAAAACACCGGGCACGGTACTGCGCGATCAGAATAACAGCGTGGTGTATACGCCCCCGGTGGGTGAAGATACCATCCGTAACTTATTGGCGAACTGGGAGCAGTTCATACATGGCGATGATGATTTAGACCCATTGGTGAAAATGGCTATTGCGCACTATCAGTTTGAGTGTATCCACCCTTTTCCGGACGGGAATGGGCGAACAGGCCGTATCCTGAATATTCTTTACCTGATTCAAAATGAATTGCTTTCACTGCCTATCCTGTACCTGTCACGCTTTATCCTGGAGAGACGTAGTGATTACTACACGCTCTTGCGTAGGGTAACAGAGGAAGGAGACTGGGAATCGTGGATATTATTTATGCTGGAGGCCGTAGAAAACACGTCTCGATGGACGACTGATAAGATTGCGGTCGTTCGGGCATTGATGGCAGAAACGACCGAGTATGTACGTGAGAAGCTGCCAAAAATTTATACCTATGAACTCATCCAGGTGCTCTATGCACAACCGTATTGCCGGATCGATAACCTTGTTGAACGAGGTATCGCTAAACGCCAGACGGCATCAGCGTATCTCAAACAGTTAGTCGAGATAGGCGTGCTGGAAGAAATGAGCGTTGGTCGTGAAAAGCTGTTTATCAACACCAGGTTGGTACAGGAATTGAATCAGTAAAGCTTATTGGTTCCACAGATCACCACTCCTGGTCCCAGCTATCAGACGATTTGTTTTCGCCCCTCCGGCTTACGACCTGAAGCTTAAGATCCAGAGCGGCAAGCATCTTAAAGATGCGAACCCAGGCGGGTCCCCTCAGGATGGTTCTCAAACTCTGAAACCGTTGATTGTTTCATGCCCATACTTTCTGCAGTTTCACGTTGGGTCAGCTTACGTTGCTTGCGTGCATTCCTGACTTACTGAGCCAGAGTTTTGGGTGAAGTTACGTTCATTTTATCCCCCATGACAGATATTCTGAGCATATCGCTTCAGGGGATATTTTAAATCTATCCTCTATGGGGGATAAATTCCTTAAATTTGCGCAGTTCCACTGTCGTACTCATGTACTTTTGTATCAACGTAAAAGGCATTGTAAGTATCCCACATAATCGTGCCATTCACTTTTAGAACTGATTATGTCCCCTGAGGAAATCGCCTGCTCATTGTGGGTTTAGCATGCAATGAAAGGTTACCATAGAACATGATCTCGCTGACTAGAGGGCGAGTGCTTGCGGTTGAGTAATGTAATGAGAATTCAATATTCTGTTTACCCGCATAAATTTCTCGAATTTCCTCGCAATTGTCATAAGTCACCAACCATGGAGTCGCAATGGTTTCAACCTGCGCAGCAATTGATGCATGATCAGATGCTTTATAATGGTTGCGATAGAGTTGATTACCCTTGTGATAATACGGTGGGTCAAAATAAATCAAGCTACGTGCTGGCAAGTCTGATTTTAAGCCAGATATAAGATCTTTCGCATCTTCGTTATAAAGAGAAATATGCCTTTTTAACCTGGCAATGTTACGAATTCTTAGAGAAAGATCTGGCTTATTAAAACGGGCAAACATTAACCATTTGCCTGTTTGAGCTTTCCCACCTATAAGGCCTCCACGCAGGATTCCGGAGCGGTTGGTCCGATTAAGGTAAAAGGTGGCAAAACCAACTTCTGTTGGACTATGGTTTTGAGGATCCGCATGGACCGCGCGTTGAGCCTCCCAAGTTTCTAGTGTTGGTTGAGCTTCATCAATAAGTCGTAATAGGTTATCTGTATCGTTCAGAACAGCCCACCAGAACGCATGAATTGCTGGGTCTAGGTCATTGAGCACTATACGATCAACATGGCCGCCACAAAGTAAAAGAATGGCAGCTCCAGCACCTCCGGCATAGGGCTCGACGTACCATCCGTCATTCAAGCCATTCTCTCGAATTAGCTGAGATAACCAAAGGCTTAACCTCCCTTTGCCTCCAGGGTAACGAAGAGGTGTGCCAAATGTCCCCCCTTTTGTCGGCTGATTATCTTCGCTTGCAATTAACCCGTTCATTATCAACTCTAAGTTAGTATCCTATAAGCATCGTAACTTACCCATTGAATGCTGGCCAGTACTTTTATCTGTTGTTGTTTTGCCGGGCATTCAACTTCACATCAACATACTCAGTTAAAATGACAATAGCTTAGGGAAGGTGTCAGCCATGCATAGCATTATTAACCAAGTCACTGCGAATCATCCACTCAGTCAATTGATTGGTGATGTCGATCAGTCTTTTGTTGGATACGTATACAACCTCCGCTATGACGAGGCTTATGTACAAACCAACGACAGTTTTAAGCATGCAATCAATGGATTAGCCCATAACTCATTTTTAGTCGCGGCAGGCTTCAATCCTAGCCGAATCAACACTGCCCCCATTATAGACCAAGAAGTTGTATTGCTTCGTGTAATTGAACCCGCTGCATTACCACAGGATGCTGATATGGTCCGTACTCGCATTGAGCACCATCAGCGTCGGAGGGCAGAAGAAAAGTTACCCAATGATAGTAATGATGGACTCGATCCAATGACTCGTAGCGAATTACAGTGGGGTGGGTTGCGTTGCCGAGTATTGGGAACGTTTTTTATGCAAGATGATCAACTACGCCTCGGTAGTGATGTTGAAACATTTATGAGTTTGCCTCGTATGCGAGCATACAAGCCACGAGGGGATGTTTTGGCTAGGATAGTCAATCATGTGAATCCAGAAGTTAGAGCAAAAGCAGCTGATGAAGCTAAGAAGGCCGGTTTTAGCGACGTACCTCAACCCATTGAAATTGGTTCCGTTCGATATACATCTACGAATAGATTACAACGCGACAGTGGTGAGTCAGTTCGGGTGGAAATCCAGCCAGCCGATTTTTTGGCTCGCCGCACCGCCGTGCTTGGCATGACTCGCACCGGTAAATCAAATACTGTTAAGACGACAGTTTCGGCTGTTGCCTTAGCTGCTATGAAATCAAACATCAACATTGGACAGCTTATTTTCGATATAAATGGTGAATATGCAAATGCTAACCATCAGGATGATGGTAGCTCGATTGCGGATGTTTTTGGTGAGCGGGTTATCCGTTATCGCGCTCTTGAAACACCAGGATTCGAAGATCTGAGAATGAATTTCTATTCAGACCCTGGGCAAGCACTGAGTTTGATTCAAGCGCTTTTCAAACAAGAGAAATCCCCATTCTCAGGTCAGGATCTAGATGCATTCATGTCTGCGACACTCGAAGAACCTGATTTGTCAGAAAAGGGGGATCACACTCGTTGGAAGCGCCACCTTTCTGTTTTTCAATGTATTTTATCGCGAGCAGGTTATCCTGTTCCTTCAGGACTAAAGGTAGAAGTACCTATCCCACAAGCCCTTATTAAGCAGATGAATACGTTCCAACGCTCGCAGGAAAACCCTGAGGTTGTTCCTCCTGCGTCTGACAAAATATCTCCAGCTGAAGCTTCAGCATGGTTTGAGCAGATTCGAATGATCAACCTCGGTTTGCGGGAACAGCAGGCAGAAAAAGGAATGGCTACAATAGGATTACAATCCTCCACACCAGGAAATTCGTGGGTAGATCCACTACTTGAGTCAATGCTGAATATGCTGGCCCGTGAAACAAGCAGGAAACAATCATTTGGTGGCTGGCGTGCAATACAAAAATATCGCTCTTACCACTCTCCTCGTCGTGTTCAAGATGTCACGACAGAAATTGTGCAGTATCTCGATTCTGGCAAGATTGTAATTCTCGATTTGTCAGCTGGCCCAGTAGAAATACGAAAGGTCTTGTCTGAGAGGATTGCTAGACAAATTTTTGAACGCCAAATGGAAGCTCTAAATCATGGAAAAATACCGCAAAATATAGTGCTTTATGTTGAAGAAGCTCATAATTTAGTTGGGAAGCAAGCTAATCTTGATTCGACATGGCCTCGTATTGCCAAAGAGGGCGCAAAAGCGAGAATAGCCTTTGTGTATGCAACTCAGGAGCCATCATCTGTTCATCCTAATATCTTAGCCAACACAGAAAATTGGTTCGTCACTCATCTAAACAATGATGACGAACTGAAAACATTAGGAAAATTCTATGATTTCAAGGATTTCCTACCATCTCTTAAAAGTGCCCAAGATGTGGGATTCGCGCGTATAAAAACACTATCAGCCCCATTTGTTATTCCAACTCAAATTAAAAGATTCACTCCGGATGACATCAAGGCTCAGATATCACAGATAGTCGAACATAAAGATAAGGTAGGTTTCTAATGCCTTATATGCGTGAAAGTGCTGGAAAAGGTGGGCATGCAGATTTTGTGCGTAATCCAGATGTGCAGAGCTTTCTTTCTAATTGTGATTACCTGCGCCAACCATCTGATGAAGAAGCGTTAGCTCTGGCATCACGTTTTCAAGCTGCTCCCCTTCGTATGCCACCGCAACTCCCAAAATTTGTGGTGGCTTCCGATGCGAGTAAAAGCGATACACCTATTAATGACAAGTTACCAAGCACTCAGATCGGATTCTTAAAAGTAAGTCATATCTTAATTAATATGGATGCTTACGCTGGTTTGCTGGATCCAACAAGCCATTTTGCAGATCCGTTTAAAGTGGCTGATATGCATCGCTCAGCATCCCCGGTAACATTCACAATGCCGGGAAGCAATATTCGATACAAGGGTATTACTAGTGTAAAACATGGTTTTCGGCATGCTTTGTTTGATCAAATGCAAGCTAATCGTGGTGACAATCAGGCCCCAATGCAACTGACCAATACCTTAAGAGAATTAGTTGGAACGACTATTTCGATTAAGGCTTGTCCATCATGTGGACATGATTTTTGTTTTGAATTTGCTGAAAAAGACATTGAAAAATGTCCTGATTGTGGCACTGATGTATTTATTACAGATTGGTTGCGTCTGCATGAAGGAATTAGTGACTATGGTGATAACAGCAGTGCAATGACGAGGATGATGAACGCAATTGAGCATCTCATGCTTGGTGCATACATTCTTCAGGTATTCGAAGTTCACCCAGGGGCGTTATCAGACATCGCATTTATTCTTGATGGACCTCTTGCCTTATTTGGTGAGCCAGCGAAACTTTCATTTCGTTTACAATCGCTTATATATAAAGTAAATACGCGGCTTGCCGAGCTTAACTTGAAATCAATGTTAGTCATTGGATTGCAAAAGACAGGGGGACTGATGAACCATGCACTTTTGCTTGAACGTTTTCTTGGTGATGGGATGTTGCGCGTGGTTGATGATGATTATCGCAATACCTACATTACGGGTTCAGACAATCCATCTGCCAATTTTGGTAATGAAACCTACTATGGGCAAGATTTTTTGTTTAAGACCGAGAGAGGTCGTATGTTCAATTTCGCGCTTCCATACCCATTTCAGGATAAAAGTCATAATGGTGGTGGGCGAGCATTTGCACTAGCTAAGATTGAAATTGAGCGATACGGTGACCAAGTGCAACGTGCATGTGACCTGATTAGACATTTTGAAATGGACCTGTATGACAATGCGATTGTGCCAGTGGCTCTTGCACACAGACATGCATCAATTAGCCTCGTGCCTGGTGGGCAGGTACTGAATTTGTTGGTACGTGGTGGTCTGGACACAAAATAATACTTTTAGTTTAGGTAATCTAAAGCAAGGCCAGAAATGGCCTTGCTTGTATGATGTTTTAACGATTCTTAACACGCATCGAAGTAAGTACGCATTCCGAACTTCCGCTTTCCGCTCTTAGCTGACTGTCAAATTTAACTAATCACTGAGAGTGCCAAGCTAAACCACAGCCAACATTGTTCGCCTATATAAATGCCAGTTGCTTTGCGCCCGTTGCCCTGACATAAACGGCCATGCTCACGGAATGACTAAATACCAGCATTCCCCGACTCCACTTCATCCTGCGCCGCCATCAGTACCAACTCTGACTTCGAAATTAGCAAATCTTTCGGCTTCCCTCCGCGCAACCTGCGGTTTGCCGAACCGAACCAGATAGCCAGACCCCACGGTGTTTTACGCTCCTTAAACAGTGAGAGAATCAAACGGACAACCTTAAGAGGCCGCATTTTCTCATCCAGAACATAATCCGGGTACAAATCCTCCCCGTCGACCTTCAGCGAGAATATCTTCCCGGCGGCTTTCCAGCCTTTCGGGCCAGCATCAGGATCGGCGGAACGAAAACCCGCTTTTGCGGATAATTCAGACGCCGTCAGCCAATCCGAGTCAGCCAGTATTCTGGCTTTCAGCTCCTCCAGCTGCCGGTCATTGCGCTCCTGAAAGCTCATATGGTCGAGTGCGCCTCCCGGCGACTTTTTAAAGCCGTACGGCACCACATGCCTGAACCGGTTTGCATCCAGATAATCTGCCCACCACTGCATCATCTCCCGACGTTCTTCGAGATGCTGCGCCTTATGGATATACGCCGCCCGCACGCGCTTGCGCTCCTGATGGCTCATCTGGCGCTCTACCGCGTCGCTTGACCACAGGCCCGACTCCACCAGCGCGCTACAGGCCATAGTGCGAAAACCGTGGCCGCAGACGTCTTTCTGGGTGTCGTAGCCCATCACCCGCAGCGCTTTGTTGATGGTGTTTTCGCTCATCGGTTTGCGGTAGTTATGATCGCCGGGGAATACCAGTTCAGTGCCCGGTCGGCAATGCTGCCGCACCTCGTGCAGCAGTTCGATGGCCTGATGTGATAGAGGGACCAGGTGAGGAGAACGCATCTTCGCACCGCGCGCAGAGAACTTAACGCCGGGGATCGGCTCACGCTCAGCGGGGATGGTCCACATGGCGTTATGCAGGTCAATTTCATCCCAGCGGGCAAAGCGCAGTTCGCTGGAGCGAAGAAACAGCAACAGCGCCAGCTTTACCGCCAGTTGAGTCAGCTTACGTCCTTTGAAATCGTCGACTCTTTCCAGGAAATCAGGGATAAGATTCAAATCCAGCGCTGGATGGTGACGTACTTTGGGCGTGGAGACCGCGCCAGTTAAATCTGATGCAGGGTTATGATCGATAATGCCGTTCTGGACGGCGTAGCGCATCACGCAGGCGGTACGTTGCTGAAGACGAGAAGCGACATCCAGTTTGCCCGCTTTCTCCACCTCTTTGATCGGTACCAGCAGGTCTTTGACCTTCATTTTGGTAATGTCGCAGCTGCCGTTCGTGGGAAAGACGTAAAGCTCGAAATAACGCAACACCCGCTTCTTATGTTCTGCCGACCAGTTCACGTTGCTGGAGACCCATTCGCGCGCCACGGACTCGAACGTATAAAGGGGCTCTCCACCCCGCTTTTCCTCTCTGCGTTTTTCCGCCGGATTAATGCCTTCTAAAATAAGCCTTCTTATATCTGCTTGCTTCTCCCTTGCCAGTGCGAGAGAAATAAGCGGATAAGGGCCTAATGCCATACGGTTCTCTTTGTTTCCAAAGCGAAATTTCAGATACCACAGCTTAGATCCGCTGGGGTTAACCTGAATGTAAAGACCGTGACAGTCAGAGAGCCTGTATGACTTGCCAAGCGGCCTGGCATGCCGGATTGCGAGATCTGTAAGCGCCATTTGGGGGTCACTCCTCTATCGAACCGGATTTGCCCCCTTTTTTGCCCCCAAATCGCGTGGATGTCAATGGATAAAAAATGACCAACACGGAAAGACCACAAAATAAATACGGCTATTACCGAAAAATAAATTATCTTTGAATTACAGACGGATATGGACGAATTTGGACGGAAATGGACACAAAAAAAGCCACCCTTAGGCAGCTAATTATTGCATCACTTGGTGCCGAAGGCCGGACTCGAACCGGCACGTATTTCTACGGTTGATTTTGAATCAACTGCGTCTACCGATTTCGCCACTCCGGCACGGAAAGGATACGGAAAACGTTCTGGATTATACCTGTCACTGGCTGCTGCGCAAGCGGCAGAGTGCGATTGCCGCGCTAAGTGTTGAAAAAAACAGCGCAAGCCGCATTTCGGTCAACATTCAATACGTTCCGCAAGTAAACCTCTCGTTCTCACCTTTCCCACTCGCGGTTTCCTCTTTCTCCGAGTCTGCTCGCAAAATCCTGCAAACGGCTCAATTCGGTTTACATTTTCGGCAATTTGTTATCAGATCCTGTTATTAGTACGCGTAATAACGCCGGTACTTTCCCAAAACAGGATTTCCGCAATGCGCTTCTATCAGATCGAACCAACGCTGGAGAACTACTGGCGCGGCATTATTCTTTTTGGCAAAAACGTCGCCTCCTATAAGTTTGCGCTCGCGCATGCGCTGTACGATATCCGCCACGATGGTAGCGATCTGATACGCCTCGAGGAGCTGGCGGTGCCGTTCAGCCGGCATCTGTGTCGCCATCTTGAGCACGCCCCCAAACAGATCACGTCGCCAAAAAGCCAGTTTCTCAGCGCTTGCAGCCGCTTCAATCGCCAGGAGATAACCCAGGATCAGCTCATCGCGGCAACGGTCAAGCTCGGCTTTAGCGTGGTGCTGGATAAATTTCATAACGTGAACCAGGGCGAAATCGCCAGGCGCTTTTTTATCGACGAGCGTAAAACGCATCAGGGCATCCGCCTGACCGACGACTTTTATTCTCTGACGGAGCGCCAGCAGTACCAGAACCTGATCCACGAAACGGACGCCCGCTGGCGTCTGGTGGAGCAGGCGTGGGCGATGAATATCGCCAGCAACCTGATCGCCGTGGAATATGATGCCGCCGAACAGCAGCTCTTTAGCACCCTGAATACCCGACGGGTTGCCATCTCCAGCTGTCGCGACAGCCTGAACGGCTACCAAAAAGGCCGCTGCTTTTACTGCTATGCGCCGATTAGTCTCGAAAGTGGGGATGAGAACCTGGCCGACGTTGACCACTTTATCCCGTGGGCGGCGCGCGGCGAGGTGGCGAATATCAACGGCGTCTGGAACCTGGTTCTCGCCTGCAAGAGCTGCAACCGCGGGGAGAAAGGCAAGTTTATGCGGGTACCGTCGGCAAAATTGCTGCGCCGCCTGCGCGACAGAAACGAATATTTTATTACCAGCCACCTTCCCTTGCGTGAAACCTTAATCCGTCAGACCGGCAACACGACCGCCCGCCGCGATGACTTCCTCGCCAAAATCTGGAACACTGCGCGCATTACGCTCCTTCATGAATGGGAACCTCAGGCCGCCGGAACGGATATATTCTGATGACAATTAACTACTACCAGCAGAACGCTGACAGCTTTGTGGCTTCAACCGTCGCTGTCGATATGACCTCTCTGTACGCGCCTTTTATCGGGGCGATTGAACCGAACGGGCTGATCCTCGATGCGGGGTGTGGCTCCGGACGCGATGCCAAAGCCTTTGCCGATATGGGCTACCGGGTCGAGGCGTTTGACGCCTCACCGGCCATGGTCGAGCGGGCTGCGCAACACAGCGGACTGGCCGTGCGTCAGGCGACTTTTCAAAGTATCAGCGAAAGCGCACGATATGACGGCATCTGGTGCTGCGCTTCGCTGCTGCACGTTCCCGCCGCTGAGCTGCCGGGAGTGATGCACAAACTGGCTACGGCCCTCAAACCCGGCGGTGTCTGGTACGTCTCATTTAAATACGGTTCAGGCGAGCGAGAAAAAGAGGGGCGGCGGTTTACCGATCTCGATGAAGCAGGGCTGACGACGCTGGTCGAACCGCTGGCGGATATCCGTCTCGCCAACATGTGGCAGACGGTGGATAAGCGCCCGGAGCGGAGCGAAATCTGGCTCAACGCGCTGTTGCTCAAAAGCTGAACTATCGCGATGGCTTCTCTCTCGCGGAGAAGCCGGCTTGCGTAAGCTTCCCCCCTCCTTCTGCCAAGCGTCCCCTCGCCCCATGCTCTACACTTCCTTCTTAACTACGCCAAACCCAAGGAAACTGTCATGAGCACTATTAAAAGTTACGCCGCCAAAGAAGCGGGCGCCGATCTGTCGCTGTGGGAGTACGATGCCGGCGACCTTAAGCCGGAAGATGTCGAAGTGCAGGTGGAGTACTGCGGGATCTGCCACTCCGACCTGTCGATGATCGACAATGAATGGGGCATGTCGAGCTATCCGCTGGTGGCCGGTCACGAAGTGATTGGCCGGGTGGCGGCCCTGGGCAGCGCGGCGCAGGATAAGGGGCTGAAGGTTGGCCAGAAGGTCGGCATTGGCTGGACGGCGCGCAGCTGCGGCCACTGCGACGCCTGTATCAGCGGCAACCACGTGAACTGTCTGGAAGGCTCGGTGCCCACCATCATCAACCGCGGCGGCTTCGCCGATAAGCTGCGCGCCGACTGGCAATGGGTGATCCCGCTGCCGGAAAACGTCGATCTTGAATCCGCCGGGCCGATGCTCTGCGGCGGCATCACGGTCTTCAAACCGCTGCTGATGCATCATGTCACGGCGAACAGCCGCGTCGGCGTCATCGGCATTGGCGGCCTCGGCCATATCGCCATCAAGCTGCTGCACGCGATGGGCGCGGAAGTCACCGCCTTTAGCTCTAACCCGGCGAAAGAGCAGGAAGTACTGGCAATGGGCGCCGATCGCGTGGTGAACAGCCGCGATCCCGAAGCCTTAAAGGCACTGGCCGGCCAGTTCGACCTGATTATCAACACCGTCGCCGTCGACCTCGACTGGCAGCCGTACTTTGAAGCGCTGGCGTACGGCGGCAACTTCCACACCGTCGGGGCAGTGATGAAGCCGTTCCCGGTCCCCGCTTTTACCCTGATTGGCGGCGACCGCAGCATCTCCGGCTCGGCCACCGGCAACCCGTCCGAGCTGCGCAAGCTGATGAAATTCGCCGGACGCAGCAAAGTCGCGCCGACCACCGAGCTGTTCCCGATGTCGCAGATCAACGAGGCGCTGAAGCACGTTCGCGAGGGCAAGGCCCGCTACCGCGTGGTGCTGAAAGCCGACTTCTGATCGTTCCTCGTCATGCTTCAGGCCGCAGCCGCGCGGCCTGAACGCCACTGACCGGGGTGATGCCGGGCGGCCCGTCTGCCCGGCGCTTGTTTCCCTGGTCATTAAACCGTCATCTCCCCGCCATACGTTTGCAGTCAATCCTTCTCACAATCCGGGCTTCTACAAACGCCTGAATGAGACGTCCGCCACCATGAGAAAAACCTGGCTTCCCTGGCTGATACTGTCGCCTTCCCTGCTGTTTTTATTACTGTTTACCTGGTTTCCCCTCGGGCGATCGATTTATGACAGCCTGTTCGATACCCGCATGGTCAGCGACGGCGGCCAGTATGTCGGGCTGGAGAACTTTAGTCGTCTGTTCGCCGACAACGTCTTCTGGCAGTCGCTGGTGAATAACCTGCTTTATATCCTGCTGACGGTGGTACCGGGCGTGACCCTCGCCCTGCTGCTGGCGGTCGCCCTGACCGAGAATCACCGCGTCAACCGCTGGCTGCGCACCGCCTTCTTCTTCCCGATGATTATCCCGATGGTCAGCGCCGCCGCGCTGTGGCTGTTTATCTTTATGCCCGGCCTTGGCCTGCTCGACCACTATCTGGCGAAGCTGTTTGGCCCGATGAACAACAACTGGCTGGGGCGCAGCAATAGCGCGCTGCTGGCGCTGGCGCTGATTGGCGTGTGGAAGTTCGCCGGTTATTACATGCTGTTTTTCCTCGCCGGGCTGCAAAGCATTCCGTCCTCCACGCGCGAAGCGGCGATCATGGAAGGCGCCACCCGCACGCAGGTGTTCTTTAAGGTCACGCTGCCGCTGCTGCGCCCGACCCTGAGCTTCGTGATAACCACGGCGCTGATCTACTCCATCACCCAGATCGACCACGTGGCAGTGATGACCCGCGGCGGGCCGGATAACGCCACGACAGTGCTGCTCTACTACATCCAGAACCTCGCCTGGGACACCCATGATTTAGGTAAAGCTTCCGCCGCCACCTTCCTGACGCTGGCCGGGCTGTTTGCCTTCTCGCTGATTAACCTCAAACTGCTGGAGAAAGGAGCGCACTATGAGCGCTGAAATCTCGCCGCTGGCGCTGCGATCGCACAGCGCATCGCGCCCGCTCTGGCTGCGCCTGCGCCGCTCGCAGCCCTTTACGCTCACGGTATTAATGTGCTGCCTGGCGCTGCTGTGGATGAGCCCGTTTTTATGGATGCTGGCGACCTCGTTCAGCGCCACGACCTTCGGCGAGGATATGGCCTCGCTGCTGCCCCGTATGCCGCTGACGCTGGATAACTTCCGCGATGCCTGGGCCAGCGCCGACTGGCTGAGCCTCTACGCCAACACCCTTATCTTCACCTTCGGCACCTTCTTCGTGCAGCTGTTGACCATCACCACCGCCGGCTACGTCTTCGCCTGCCACGAGTTTCGCGGCAAGAAGACGCTGTTCCTGATGTTCCTCGTCCAGCTGATGATCATGCCGGTGGTGATGATGGTGCCGAACATGCTGACCCTGAAAACCTTCGGCCTGCTCAACACCCTCACCGGGGTGATGATGCCCTACTTCACCTCGGCGTTCGGCGTGTTCCTGATGCGTCAGGCGTTTCTGGCCATACCCAAAGAGCTGGAAGAGGCGGCGCTGATGGAGGGCTGTCGCTGGTGGCAGGTGCTGTTCCGCGTGCTGCTGCCGATGTCCTGGCCGTCGGTGCTGGCCTTCGCCACCGTCAGCATTACCTACCACTGGAACGAGTATCTGTGGCCGCTGATGATGCTGAACGACCCGGACAAACAGGTGCTGACCGTGGGGCTGGTCTCGTTCGCCATGGGCGCCGAATCCGGCGGTCAGTGGGGCATCATCGGCGCCGGCACGCTAATGGTCTGCCTGCCGCTGATGCTGGCGTTTATCCTCTTCCAGAAACAGTTCCTGCGAAGCTTCGGCTTCTCCGGGATCAAATAAGGAGCTCTTCATGCTGTTAGCGCAAATTTCCGATACCCATTTCCGCAGCCGCGGCCAGAAGCTGTACGGCTTTATTGACGTCAACGCCGCCAATGCCGACGTCGTCTCCCAGTTGAACGCCCTGCAGGAGCGTCCGGACGCGGTGGTGGTGAGCGGCGATATCGTCAACTGCGGCCGCCCGGAAGAGTATGAGGTCGCCCGTCAGATCCTCGGCAGCCTGAACTATCCGCTGTATCTCATTCCCGGCAACCACGACGATAAAGCGCTGTTTCTGGAGTACCTGCATCCGCTGTGCCCGCAGCTCGGCCGCGACGCGCAAAACATGCACTACGCGGTAGACGATTTTGCCACTCGCCTGCTGTTTATCGACTCCTGCCGGGCGGGTACGTCGAAAGGCTGGCTGACCGAGGAAACCATCAAATGGCTGGAAGCCCAGCTGTTTGATGGCGGCGATAAACCGGCGACGGTATTTATGCATCATCCGCCGCTGCCGCTGGGCAATGCGCAGATGGATCCTATCGCCTGCGAAAACGGCCATCGTCTGCTGGCGCTGGTTGAGCGTTTCCCGTCGCTGACGCGCATTTTCTGCGGCCATAACCACAGCCTGACCATGACCCAGTATCGCCAGGCCATCATCTCCACCATCCCGGGAACCGTCCACCAGGTACCCTACTTTTATGAAGATACCCGACCGTACTACGACCTCTCTCCGGCGTCGTGCCTGATGCATCGCCAGGTCGACGAGCAGTGGGTGAGCTATCAGCATCCTCTGACCCACTACGCCGGCCCCTGGATGTACGACGAAAATATCAGCTGCCCAACGGAAGATTGCTAAACGCCATGCTTAGTCTGCAAAACATCAGTAAACAGTTTGACGGTAAATCGGCCCTCAGCGCCCTGTCGCTGGATATTCGCGAAGGGGAATTCGTGGTGCTGGTGGGCCCGTCCGGCTGCGGTAAAAGCACCCTGCTGCGCCTGCTCGCCGGGCTGGAGCCGGTCAGCGAGGGGGAGATCTGGCTGCACGATGAGAACATCACCGAAATGTCGCCCAGAGAGCGTAATTTCGCGATGATCTTCCAGAACTATGCGCTGTTTCCGCACCTGTCGGTGCGCGACAACATCACCTTCGGCATGAAGGTGCGCAAAGAGGAGAAGGCCAGCTGGCAGCCGCGGGTGGATAAAGTCGCGCAAATGCTGCAGCTGAATACCCTGCTCGACCGCAAACCGGCGAAGCTCTCCGGCGGCCAGCGGCAGCGGGTGGCGATGGCGCGGGCGATTGTGCGCAATCCGCGCCTGTTCCTGATGGATGAGCCGCTCTCCAACCTCGACGCCCGCCTGCGTAGCGAAGTGCGCGACAGCATTATGGATCTCCACCAGCAGCTCAGAACCAGCACCGTCTACGTCACCCATGACCAGACGGAAGCGATGTCGATGGCCGATCGCATCGTGGTGATGAACGGCGGCCACGTACAGCAGGTCGGGCGACCGGAGTATCTGTACGCCAACCCGGCTAACCTGTTTGTCGCCGGGTTTATCGGATCTCCGGCGATGAATCTGCTCTCGCTGCCCTGCGCTGATGGTGAGGTATTACTGGGTGAGCTGCGCTATCCGCTGCCGCCGCGCTACCGTGATGAATCCCGAGTGTGGTTAGGCATTCGCCCGGAACATATCAGCGACCGCGTGGAGGAGAACCATCTGCGCTTGCCCGCCACCGTGCTGCAACGAGAACTGATGGGAGCCGATTATTTGCTCCACGTCAGTACCCCCATCGGCACCTTACGCTTTAGCCGTCGCCATCGCGGCGCGGTACCGGAGAAAGGCGATTCGCTGATCCTCGGCTTTTCACCTGCCGATGTGCATCTTTTTCATGCTGAGAAACAGCATAATTTACTGATGGAGACAGACCATGTTTAAACCTCTCACCGCTCTCGCGGTTGGGCTCAGCCTTGCCCTGAGCGGCGCGGCGCTGGCGAAAGAGAAGATCGACTTCATGTTTCCGGCGCCGGTAGACGGCAAGCTGACCATGGAGATGACCCGCGTCATTAAGCAATTCAACGAGTCGCAGCAGGATGTCGAAGTGCGCGGGATCTTTACCGGCAACTACGACACCACCAAGATCAAAGCCGAATCAGCGCAGAAAGCCGGGCAGCCGCCCGCGCTGGTGATTATGTCCGCCAACTTCACCACCGATCTGGCGCTGAAAGATGAGATCCTGCCGATGGACGAACTGTTCCAGTATGGCGATCAAAAAGCGGGGGATTTTCTGGTGAAGGCGTTCTGGCCCGCCATGCATAAAAACGCCCAGGTGATGGGCACCACCTATGCGATCCCGTTCCATAACTCGACGCCGATCCTCTACTACAACAAAACGATGTTCGATCGGGCCGGGATCAAACAGCCGCCGCAAACCTGGGCTGAGCTGCTGGCGGATGCCAGAAAGCTGACCGACGAAAGCAAAGGCCAGTGGGGGATCATGCTGCCGTCGACCAACGATGATTACGGCGGCTGGATCTTCTCGGCGCTGGTGCGCGCCAACGGTGGGAAATACTTTAACGAGGACTATCCAGGCGAAGTCTATTACAACACGCCAACCACCATCGGCGCCCTGCGCTTCTGGCAGAACCTGGTCTATAAAGACAAAGTGATGCCTTCCGGGGTGTTGAATTCGAAACAGATCGGCGCCAGCTTCTTCTCCGGCAAAGTCGGAATGGCGATGCTGAGCACCGGCGCGCTGGGCTTTATGCGCGAGAACAGCAAAGATTTTGAGCTGGGCGTGGCGATGCTGCCGGCTAAAGAGCAGCGGGCGGTACCGATCGGCGGCGCCAGCCTGGTTAGCTTCAAAGGCATCAACGACGCGCAGAAAAAAGCGGCGTATCAGTTCCTGACGTATCTGGTGAGCCCGCAGGTCAACGGCGCCTGGAGTCGCTTTACCGGCTACTTCTCCCCGCGTAAGGCCGCCTACGATACGCCGGAAATGAAGGCGTATCTGCAGCAGGATCCGCGCGCGGCTATCGCCCTCGAACAGCTGAAGTATGCCCATCCGTGGTACTCCACCTGGGAGACCGTTGCCGTGCGTAAGGCGATGGAAAACCAGCTGGCCGCGGTGGTCAATGATGCCAATGTTACCCCGGAAGCCGCGGTGCAGGCGGCGCAGAAGGAAGCCGATGCGTTGATGAAGCCCTACGTCGATAAAACCGCGCTGGCGGAAGTGAAGTAGCCCTTTCCCTCGCTATCCCCGCCGATAGCTGAGGTATCTTCTGTCATACCGTACGGAAGCAGTGTACCCCCTCCCCCTGTTTCAAGGGGGAGGGGATCGTTCGATACGGCTCATTAGCCCGGTCCGTACAGACCGCTGAGTACCGCTCCAGCATCGCAGATACCGCTCAGCGTTACACTTTATTCGCCTGCGATTCAGCCACTATTCGCCGGGCCCTGGCGGCCTGCCCTTCTTCACTGGTGTCCAGCTTATCCCGCAGATAGTGCTCGATTTGTTCAAGACTACGGTGGCGAGTTTCCGGTACGCATTTAATGACGAATATCGCGCCAAATACGCCAATACCGGCGAAGATAAAAAAGGTGCCTGAAAGCCCTAACCACGCCAGCAGTATCGGGAAGAACAGGGAGATCAGGAAGTTGGCAATCCACATTGAAAATACCGCCCCTCCCATAAAAATACCGCGCAGGCGGGTTGGGAAAATTTCCGACATAAGCAGCCAGGTCACCGGCGACAGCGCCCCCTGCTGAAAGCTCAGAAACAGTAACATCCCTGCCAGAACCATATAGGCACGCAGCGCATCAGGCTGGCCGTTAACCGTCTCCGGCAACAGATAGCTGACCGCACCGATAAAGACCAGGCAGGCGGTGCAGCCGAACTGACCAATCATGGTCATTGGGCGACGGCCAATTTTGCCAAGCATCCAGATGCCAACGAATGTCATCAATACTGAGACTACGCCGTTGGCGATAGTGGCAAACAGCGCGGCATTATCAGTCATACCAACCGAGGTCAGTACCGTGGGGGCATAGTACATAATGGTATTTACACCGGTAAGCTGCTGAATAACCGCTATACCAATACCGATCATAAACAGCTTGAACAACCACGGGGTCATAATCTCGCTGAACCGGGGCTTACCGAGATTGCGCTGTTCATCCAGCGTTTCGGTGATTTCCAGCAGCTCCCACTCAACATCATCTTTATGCCGGGTGCGCTCAAGCACGCGACGGGCTTCCGCCAGGCGCCCTTTCATCGCGTACCAGCGCGGTGAATCCGGCATAAACATCATGCCAAACCAGAGCAGCACGGCGGGTAGCGTCGCCACTGCCAGCATCCAGCGCCAGGTGCTTTCCCCGCCCCAGACTTCATGGAACGTGGCATTAGAAATATAGGCCAGCAGTTGACCGGATACGATCATCAGTTCCTGCAAAGTAACCAGCTGTCCGCGCTTATTCGCGGGAGCTATCTCGGCAATATAGACCGGAACGGTAGCCGCCGCCCCGCCGACCGCGACGCCGAGAATAAGACGAAAGAAAATCATCCAGTTAACGTCCGGCGCTATAGAGGTACCTATCGCTCCGATGGCAAAAAGCACCGCCAGCCACAGAATAATTTTCTTTCTGCCCGCCGCATTCGCCAGATTGCCAGATAGCAGTGCGCCAAAGGCGGCACCGAACAGCAACGAGCTGGTGACCAGGCCGGTGGTAAAGGGAGTGAGATGAAGCTCGGTGCCCATAAAGAGTAAGGCACCGGAAATCACCCCGGTATCATAGCCAAAAAGTAAACCGCCAAGCGTCGCGATCAGGGCGACAACTTTTACAAAGGGCGTTGTCGGGGTATCGCTATTCGGTCCCGACGCTTTATTGAGTGTAAGATATTGTTCCTTAGACATAATAGACTCCAGTAACCCGCCTTGTTTGAGGGAAGATTTGCTCTAGTCTGAATGCAGAGGCCGAGGCCTCACCGACGTGTTGTTTTCGTTCTACGTCTTGAGCTACTGCTGAGTGATGGGCAAAAAAAGCAGGCCATACGGCGTATGGCCTGAAAATGAAACAACGATTAGATTCCTGCCGTCTCGCGGATGTATTTGCGCGCTTTTACGGCGTATTCGAATGGGTTAGCCAGCGCCGGATCCTGCTCGGCCTCAACCACCATCCAGCCTTTATAGCCATGCTCGTCCAGCAGTTTAAACACCGGACGGAAATCAATGACGCCGTCGCCCGGCACGGTGAAGGTCCCCTTCTTCACGCCATCCAGGAAGGAGAGCCCTTCGCGGCGCACCTGCTCGATCACCGGCGGACGTACGTCTTTCAGGTGGACATGGTTAATGCGCGGCAGATATTTTTTCAGAATCGCCAGCATCGGCTCTTCGCCGCCTTCGGAATACCAGGCGTGTCCGGTGTCGTAGAGCAGGAAGACCTTGTCATCCACCAGCGACATAAACTTATCGATCTCTGCCGTCGTCTGAATACCGGTACCCATATGGTGGTGCAGACAGACCTGCATGCCCTTTTCCGCCGCCAGGCGACCGAGGGTGTTATAGCCTTCCGCCACCCGCTGCCACTCTTCTTCGCTAAAGCACGGTTTCTCATTCTCCAGGATAGGCTTTTCCAGCCCCTGAATACTGCCGCTCTGCTCCGAGCAGCCGATCACTTTCGCGCCCATAGCATGCAGGAAATTCATGTGGTTAACGAATTCATCAATGGTTTTTTCCCGCTGGCCGTTAGCAAAAAAGGTGCTGAACCAGGCGTTGCAAATCTGAATGCCGCGGATATCCAGCATCGGCTTGAGAACCGCCGGATCGCGTGGATATTTGCTGCCGACTTCGCTGCCGGTAAAACCCGCCAGCGCCATTTCGCTGACGATTTGCTGAAAAGTATTCTCGCTGCCCAGCTCCGGCATATCGTCGTTAGTCCAGCCAATCGGGGCGATAGCCAGTTTTACGTTATCTTTGTTCATAGTAGGGGGCTCCTGCCGCTGCGCCTACCGGCGCAGCAATTCACGTTCGATGAGTTCACGGGTTTCCACTGCCTGGTATTTCATTTTTTCCGGGTAGCCGAACAGCGAGGTGGCCACGATAGGCTCACCGCCGACCTTGAAGGTCTGCTCGGCAAATTTCATATCGCGCAGGGTGCGGAACAGTGCGTCGAAATCAACATCCCCTTCCCCGACGCCCACGTGCTGGTGAACGACGGCATCTACGCCCGGTGGGTTAACGATATAGCGGCAGTGTTTTGTATGGTTGCGGGTATCCGCGATCAGTACATGGGAGAGATCGCTTCCCGCGTAGCGCAGCATCTTCTCAACGTCACCCACGCCTTTGTCATAGAAGAAGGTGTGCGGGACGCTGTAAACGTACTTAACGTTATCGCTGCGGAACGACTTCACGATATCGACGGTTTCGTTGTTCTCTTCGCAGAAGTCCCACGGATGCGCCTGAATTTCAACGCGGATGCCTTCGCGCTCAAAAATCGGCAGCAGCTCTTCCATGGAGCGATAGAACATCTCATCGCAAATCTCCGGCTGGTTAGGATCGCCGGAGAATTCGGTGTTGATCACCTGTACACCCATTTCAACCGCGATTTCGATCAGCCGTTTCCAGTTTTTTACTGCTGCCTGACGGCGCAGCTCATCCGGACCGGACCAGCGGTAGACGCAGATAAACGAGGAGAGCTCCACGCCGGTATCGCGCAGCGCCTGCTTGTACTCAGCCATAATTTCCCGGCTGGCGCGCGGGTGCTTGTAGAACGGGTTGATCTGCGGGTGCGGCGATTGCTCAATGTACTTGTAGCCCCACTCCGCCACCTGATGGACCATTCGGGTTACCCCGAGGTCTTTAATGACATCAACGTCAAAAGCAATTTTCATCGTCGTTACCTGTGCAAAGAAGTTCCGTCAGCAAAGCGGGATTAGCGTTTGTAGAAATCAGGGCACTCAGGCAGCGTCACCTCAACCGGCTCGCTGGTGCCCTGGGCTTTGATACAGGCGTCGGCTGCAACGGATGCCGCGTAGCCATCCCATGCCGATGGGCCGTGCAGCTGACCGGCCTGAACATCATTGATAAAGGCCTGTAGCTCAACGTCATACGCTTTGATAAAGCGATCCTTCCAGTCGGTCAGGATAGCGGTCGACAGGTTAGCGGCTTTGCGCATCTGCACAGCCGACGGCTCAGGCAGGCGGGCAATACCGGTTTCCCCCACCACTTCACACTGGATGTCATAGCCGTACTGACAGTTCACAAAGACTTCCACGTCGATCAGCGTGCCTTTTTTCGTTTCAAACGACACGATCTGCGGGTCTTTCAGGCGCGCATGGGTGTGGGAAGTGGAGCGAGGAAAGCGCACCTGCACGGAAACATAGTCGTCATTCAGCAGCCAGCGCAGTACATCCAGCTCGTGAATCAGGGTGTTGGTGATCGCCATGTTGGTGATGTAATCCTCACCTACCGACTGGTTGCGGTGCGCGCAGCGCAGCATCAGCGGCGCGCCGATATCGCCGTCATCGATCACTTTTTTCAGCGCCAGATAGCCTTCGTCATAAGGACGCATAAATCCGACCTGCACCAGGCGGCGACCGGCTTTCATTTCCGCATCAACGATGCGGCGGCAGCCTTCCGCGCTCATCGCCAGCGGCTTCTCGCAGAACACCGGCTTCCCGGCGGCGATGGCGGCCAGCGTGTACTCTTCGTGGGTGGGGTCCCATGAGGTGACCAGAATGGCATCCACATCGCTGGCCTTAATCACGTCATGACCGTCGGCGTACACTTCGGCATGCACGCCCGGCAGCGCAACCGCGGCGCGCGCGTTCTCTTCGTTGATATCCGAAACCGCCACTACCGTGGCTCCCTGCAGTACCTGAGTGCAACGACGGATATGTTCTTTACCGATAGCGCCGGCACCGATGACACCTAATTTGAGTGACATAGTTGGTTTTCTCCCGAGATTTGTAGGGTTCAGGGTTTGTGTTCTGTTTTAGTAATCCCGCGCCTGAGCGCGTTTTTCATTGATCATTTGCGCAACCTTACGGATCCGCTCGGAGAGCGCTGACTGCGCGACGCCGACGTTCCACCAGCTGCCATATTTGTGCACCATGGTTTTCGGCAGCACTTTAATGTCTATCAGGGTGCTGACGGTTTCGCGGCGCGCGGCGTCCAGCGCGTGGCGTAGTTCTTCTAGCGTCGTGACGCGCCAGGTTTTGCAGCCGTAGCCGGCAGCGACGGTGGCGAAATCTACCGGTACCAGGCCGCCCTGCAGCTGGCCCGATTCGGCGCAGCGGAAGCGGAACTCGGTGCCGAAGCTGTCCATACCGTGTTCCATCTGCAGGTTGTTGATACAGCCGTTGGCCATGTTGTCGAGCAGTACGATGTTGATCTTCGCGCGCTCCTGCAGGGAGGTCACCAGCTCGGAGTGCAGCATCATGAATGAGCCGTCGCCGACCAGCGAATAGACCTCGCTTTGCGGTTGGGCTAACTTCACGCCCAGCGCGGCGCTGACTTCATACCCCATGCAGGAGTAGCCGTATTCAACGTGATAGGTGTTGGTGGCCCGGTTGCGCCAGACGCGCTGCAGATCTCCCGGCAGGCTCCCCGCCGCCGCCACAATCACCGCATCCGCCGGCAGCGTTTCGTTGAGTACGCCAAGGATGCTGCTTTGCGTCAGGGTGGAGTCGGTTATCTGGCGAAATTCGCGATATACCGATTCCCGATCCAGATGGTCGTCGATTTCCGGGACGAAAGCGGTTTCCTGCCATACCGCCTGGTAAACGCGCTGGGTCTCTTTCAGCTGGCGGCTCTGCACGCTTTCAATCTGCTCGCCCCAGCCTGCTTGCCAGGATTCGCCGGACAGGGCGTCATCGAGGGCGGTGAGGGCTTCGCGGGCATCCGCCAGCATCGGAATCCCATCTAGCTTCCAGGCATCGAAGTTGCTGACGTTAATATTGAGGAAGCGCACACCCGGGTGCTGGAAAATCCATTTTGACGAGGTGGTGAAATCGCTGAAACGCGTGCCGAGACCGATGACTAAGTCCGCCTCTTTCGCCAGCAGGTTCGCTGCCAGACAGCCGGTTTCGCCGACGCCGCCCACGTTATACGGATGCGAAGAGACAACGCTGCCTTTACCCGCCTGGGTTTCGGCAAACGGTACGCCGTAGCGTTCGGCAAAATGGGTCAACGCTTCGCCGGCGCCGGAGTATTTCACCCCGCCGCCGCAGACGATCAGCGGCTTACGGCTGGCTTTAATTGCCGCCACCGCATCCGCCAGCTGTGCGGCGCTGGCCGGACGGCGGTCAAGGCGGTGTACCCGACGGGTAAAGAAGGACTGCGGATAATCCCAGGCTTCGCCCTGGACATCCTGCGGCAGACAGAGCGTGACCGCACCGGTTTCCGCCGGGTCGGTTAACACGCGCATAGCGTTGATGCAGGCGCTCATCAACTGCTCCGGACGGGTGATGCGATCCCAGTATTTACTCACCGCGCGAAACGCGTCATTAGTGGTAATGCTGAGATCGTGACTCTGCTCAATTTGCTGTAATACCGGGTCAGGCTGGCGGGTCGCAAACACATCTCCCGGCAGCAGCAGCAGAGGGATGCGGTTGGCGGTCGCGGTGGCGGCAGCGGTAATCATGTTTGCCGCGCCGGGGCCAATGGAGGAGGTGCAGGCAATAATCTGACGACGCAGGGACTGTCTGGCAAAACCGGTGGCGACATGCGCCATCCCTTGCTCGTTACGCCCCTGATAGACCCGCATTTCACCGCTATCTTGTTCAAGAGCCTGGCCCATTCCCAGCACGTTGCCGTGGCCAAAGATAGCAAAGATGCCTTTAACAAACTTATGCTCTTCGCCATCGACTTCCAGGTACTGGTTATCCAGGAACTTCACCAGCGCCTGCGCCATTGTCAGTCTCAGTTTGCCCATGTTGCCCAATCCTTATTGTTCAGTATTTGCGTGTAGGTCAGCGTTTTACCCCGCCCAGCGTGACAAGCGATGGGCCAGGAAAATCGTTAACGCCACTGGAATACTTCTGGATTATAGGCAAACATTTTTTTCATTAAATAGAAATACAGAAGAAATATTTCATTTTGCGAGAAGGATCAAACTCTCTATGCATTTCACCCGTTTCATTCACATCCTGTATCCGGGATAACACGCAATTTACGCGGTACTGCTCTTAATATCCCCTTAAAAATCATAGGTAAAGAGTGATGCTAAACGGCCGGTAGTTCAGCTTTCCCTCGGCGCGCAGGATCTGAGGCAGAATGGGGCCCGGCGCGGCAGAGTGGTATATCCCTCACATTTTTGGTTTTTTAATTTCGATCTAGTTTGCAAATGAAATATTTATTTCTCAAACTAGGGATAACCAATAACCCTCAGGCTGTTTTCGGAGACGCTGTCGGCATCCCGACTCTTCCGTACAGCAGAAATGCAAAAGGAAACCCTAGCTATGAATGCAGCAGTAAAGCGACTCGACGTCATCTGTATTGGCCGGGTGGCAGTCGATCTCTATGCCCAGCAGATTGGCGCGAGGCTGGAAGATGTTGCCAGTTTTTCTAAGTACCTGGGTGGCTCTTCCGGCAACGTCGCCTTCGGCACCGCTATACAGGGATTAAAATCGGCGATGCTTGCCCGCGTGGGCGATGAGCACAATGGTCGTTTTTTACGCGAAACGCTCAGCCGCGCCGGCGTCGATACCGAATATCTGATCACCGATAAGCAGCGCCTGACGGCGTTAGTGATGCTGGGGATTAAAGATCAGGAGACATTTCCGCTCATTTTTTACCGCGATAACTGCGCCGATATGGCCCTTTCGCCAGAAGACATTAAGGAAGAGTACATCGCCTCCTCCCGGGCGCTGGCGGTAACCGGTACCCACCTTTCGCACGCCAACACGCGTGAAGCGGTGCTGAAGGCGCTGGAGTACGCACGCCGTCACGGCCTGCGTACGGCGCTGGATATCGACTATCGCCCGGTGCTTTGGGGGTTAACCTCTTTAGGCGACGGCGAAACGCGTTTCATTGAGTCCGGTCAGGTGACCAGCCAGCTGCAGGAAGTCCTGCATCTGTTCGATTTAGTGGTGGGGACTGAAGAGGAGTTTCATATTGCCGGCGGCAGTACCGATACTCTGACCGCGCTGAAAAACGTGCGTAACGCCACGAAAGCGACGCTGGTTTGCAAACGCGGTCCGATGGGCTGCGTGGTGCTGGAAGGCGACATTCCCGACAGCTGGGATAGCGTGCCGCTGCAGCAGGGCGTGCGCGTAGACGTGCTTAACGTCCTCGGCGCTGGCGATGCCTTTATGTCCGGCCTGCTGCGCGGCTGGCTTAACGACGAAGGCTGGGAGCAGGCCTGTCGCTACGCTAACGCCTGCGGCGCGCTGGTGGTTTCACGTCACGGCTGCGCGCCCGCGATGCCAACCAAAGCCGAACTTGACGACTATCTGTCGCGAGCAGAATCTGTCCCGCGTCCGGATATCGACGCTCGCCTCAACCATCTCCATCGCGTCACCAGCCGCCGCCAGGCGTGGCCGGAGCTGTGCATTTTCGCCTTTGACCACCGTAAGCAGCTGGCAGACCTGGCGCTGGAAACCGGGCGTGATGAATCCTGTATTCCGCAGCTGAAGCTGCTGCTGCTGGCGGCCGCGGAAGCCGCCGCAGACGAAGCCGGTCTTGACGGCCGCAGCGGCATTCTCGCCGATGGCACCTACGGCCAGCGCTCGCTCAATGCCATCACCGGCAAGGGCTGGTGGATTGGCCGGCCGATTGAAATGCCAAGCTCGCGCCCGCTGCGCCTGGAACATGGCAACATCGGTTCCCAGCTTATCGACTGGCCGCTGGAGCACGTCGTGAAATGCCTGGTCTTCTACCACCCGGCCGACCCTGCCGAACTGCGCGCTGAACAGGATGCGCTGCTGCTGGAAGTCTGGCAGGCGTGCAACAAGTCCGGGCATGAGCTGCTGCTGGAAATTATTCTGCCGGAAAACGGCCCGGATAAAGATGAACGCCACTACCACGACATGCTGGAGCACTTCTATCAGCTGGGCATCCAGCCGGACTGGTGGAAGCTGCCGCCGCTGTCGAGCGCGGAATGGGAAAGGATTGGCAAACTGATCGCGCGCGAAGATAGCTGGTGCCGCGGGATCTTAATCCTCGGCCTGGACGCCCCTTCGGACCGTCTGCGCGCCGGTTTTGCCGAAGCGGCGAAGCATCCGATGATCAAAGGTTTTGCCGTAGGACGCACCATTTTTGGCCAGCCTTCACGGCGCTGGATGCAGGGAGAGCTCAGCGACGAGGCGCTGATTAACGAAGTGAAACGCAACTACCTCACGCTCATCGGCTACTGGCGAGAAGCCCGCGGCTGATACTAACCAGGCCCGCATCCTTTCCCCAAGATGCGGGCTTTTTTCTGGATCTTCGTGAAATGAATCGCGTATTTCATCGTAGTAAATGAAAAATTCGCTTCATTTGATACACTGGAAATTATATTCCTTTCATTTTCTCAGAGCGCAATCTATGGCCAATAATCCGACCCAACTTACCATCTTGCAGGATGAAATCAGGCGTCGCTACGATACGTTAAGCAAACGCCTGAAACAGGTAGCCCGCTATATTCTCGATAACAGCAATAGCGTGGCTTTCGATACCGTGGCCTCTATCGCGCAACAAGCTGACGTCCCCCCTTCCACGCTGATCCGCTTCGCTAACGCCTTTGGTTTTAGCGGTTTCAACGAAATGAAGCAGATGTTCAAGCAGCACCTGATGGAAGAGACCGCTAACTATACCGAGCGCGCGCGTCTGTTCCGCCAGACCACCACGGATGACGCAACCCCGCCGGAAACGCCGACCGAAATCCTGAATATGTTCACTATGGTTAATACTCAGGCGCTGCAGCAGCTGGCGATGCAGACCTCCGGCGACGATCTGCAGCGTGCGGTCGCGCTGTTGGCGGAAGCGGAAAATATCTACGTTATCGGCCTGCGCCGCTCTTTTAGCGTCGCCTCCTATCTGACCTACGCCCTGCGCCATCTGGACCGTAAAGCGTTCCTGATTGACGGTCTGGGCGGCATGTTTACCGAACAGCTCAGCCTGGTCGGGCCGAAAGATGTCGTCGTGGCGGTGAGCTTCTCTCCGTATGCGCGGGAAGTGGTTGAACTGGTGGAGCTCGGCGCGCAGCGTAAAGCACGTCAGATAGCGATTACCGACAGCCAGGTCAGCCCGCTGGCGGCCTTCAGCGACGTCTGCTTTGTCGTGCGCGAGGCGCAGGTTGATGGTTTCCGCTCGCAGGTGGCCTCCCTGTGTCTGGCTCAGACGCTGGCGGTCTCGCTGGCGCTGAACAGCAGCAAGGATGCAGAAACGAAGCAGCTGGCTTAAATTTTTCATTATTCCCGGATTGCGGCGTAAACGTCTTATCCGGGCGACTTGTCCGCAGACGACGGTAAACCCGTAGCCCGGCTAAGCGCAGCGCTAGCCGGGGGTGTGGCAGAATTGCGACGACGATCTTATTCGGGCTACAGGATCAAAAAGGCTGGCTAGCATGGCTAACCGGCCTTTTTGTCTTCAACTGTTGTTAATCGTGGCGGGGATAATCAGGGCTGTTGATCCACGCGTGATCCTCTTCCCAGGTAAACATCCATTTGCGATCCGGACCGGCCATCACGTTCAGGTAGTAGCTGTCATACCCGGCTATCGCCGCTACCGGATGGTAGCCGCGCGGTACCATGACCACATCGTGGTTGTAGGGAGCCATACAGGCATCAAGGCTACGGTCATCGGTATAGACGCGCTGGAAGGCAAAACCCTGCGGCGGATCGAAACGGTGGTAGTAGGTCTCTTCCAGCTGAGTTTCCTGACCCGGCAGCGCCGTGTCGTGCTTGTGCGACGGCCATGAGCTGGTCGCTCCTTCGTCAGTGTAAACCTCTACCACCAGCAGGCAGTCCGCCTGCGCGCTATCCGGCAGAATATTGTGCACCAGCCGCTGGTTACGCCCTTTACCGCGATGCTCTACGCCCACGTCCTGCGGGGAGATAACTCGAGCCGGTAAAGTTCCTTTACCCGGGGCGCTGCATACCGCCAGCTCAAGGTCAGAATCTGCCGTCACTTCGACTTTATCCTGCGGCGGCACGTAAACTGACCAGGGCGGGGTCCGCTCAAACGGCGACATACGCTGGCCCAGATTAGGAAAATCGGCCTGCGAGGTTTTTACCGAAGCCAGCCCGGCGACCAGCACCAGGCACAGCTCGCGATCGCCGCTTTCCAGGGTAACGGTTTGCCCTTTCTTTAACATCCAGACATCAAAACCAATGTACTTCCACCCCGCGCTCTGCGGGGTGATGTGCTGAATCTGCCCTTCTTTTTTTGCTTTAGCCAGTAAAGACATGGCATTCTCCTTCGCCGATTAGCCTAACGTCGGCATGCTGAATTCAGATACGGTTTGCTGACCCTGCGGCCAGCGGACGGTGGCGGTTTTCATACGCGTATAGAAACGCACGCCATCCGGCCCATGCACGTTCAGTGCGCCAAATACGGAGCGTTTCCAGCCGCCAAAGCTATGGAAGGCCATTGGAACGGGTACCGGCACGTTGACCCCAACCATTCCGGCCTGGACATCATGTACAAACTCACGCGCGGTGTGGCCGTTGCTGGTAAAGACGGCGCTGCCGTTGCCGAACTCATGGCTGTTTACCAGCTCCAGCGCGCTGTGGTAGTCCGCCACGCGGACAATACCCAGTACCGGGCCAAAAATCTCTTCGCGCCAGATAGTCATTTCCGGCGTCACGTTGTCGAACAGCGTTCCGCCAACGTAGTAACCCTCTTCGAAACCGGCAACTCGCAGCTTGCGCCCGTCAACCACCAGCGTCGCCCCTTCGCTGACGCCTTTATCAATATATCCCAGCACTTTTTTCTGATGCGCCTCTGAGACGACCGGACCCATTTCGTTCTCTTCTTTTCCGCGCATACAGCCCGGGCCGACCTTCAGGGACTCCACCAGCGGCTTGAGGCGCGCAATGAGTTTATCTGCCGTTTCATCGCCCACAGCGACGACCACCGGCAGCGCCATGCAGCGCTCGCCCGCAGAGCCGAACGCGCCGCCCATTATCGCATTCACGGTGGCATCAAGATCGGCATCCGGCATCACAATCGCGTGGTTTTTCGCCGCGCCAAATGCCTGAACGCGCTTACCATAAGCGCTGGCGGTTTTATAAATATGCTCCGCCACGCCGGAAGATCCCACAAAGCTTACCGCCGCAATACGCGGATCCTTGTACAGCTGCTCAGCATCTTCATTGCTGCAGTGCACCACGTTAAAGACGCCGTCCGGCAGCCCCGCTTCTTTCAGCAACTCCGCCAGGCGCACCGCAGCGCCAGGGGCCAGCGCTGGCGGCTTAAGGACAAAGCTGTTGCCGCAGGCCAGCGCCAGCGGGAACATCCACATCGGAACCATCGCCGGGAAGTTGAACGGCGTAATGCCCGCCACTACGCCCAGCGGCTGCATCAGAGAATAGCTATCGACGCCGGTGCCGACATCCGATGAGAACTCGCCTTTGATCAGGTGCGGAATCCCGCAGGCAAACTCAACGACTTCCATGCCGCGCGTCAGTTCGCCCATCGCATCGGAAAAGACTTTACCGTGTTCGCTGACGATAATCCCCGCCAGCTCTTCAGCGTGCTGTTCAAGTAACATTTTAAAATTAAACAGCACGCGGGCCCGGCGCAGCGGCGTGGTACGCGACCAGCCATCAAAAGCATCATGCGCCACCTGAATCGCATCGGAGACTTCCTGCGCGGTCGATAACGTGACTTCGCGGACCACTTTGCCCGTCGCGGGGTCGAAAACCGGCATTGTATTGTTGCTGCCGCTGGTAACGGTCTTCCCGCCAATAAAGTTTCCTGTGATAGTCATGCTCTCGCCTCATATGTATGGGGTATCGGGGGCCAACGCAGTACGGCCCATTACTGGATCTGCTGTGTTGTACCGTAGTAAAATGAAATTAATATTTCAATATTCATCATTAATGAAATTGTATTTTGGTGATGATGGTCGCATTTTCTTGTAAGGAAACGCTGTCTTACAGGCAAAGCCCCCATAAAAAGAGAACAGGCGTAGCGCCTTCTGGAACCCGCCGCAATGAAAGAAGCCAAGAAAAATATTTTGCGAGTCGGCTCAAAAATTCGCCATTTCATGCATTGCTAATTTTGGAATAAATGTTTTGACTATGGGGTAATCGAACGAAGCCGAACTATCTATTTCAGGAGAGTCAAAATGGCTATTGCAGCACAGCGTTTCTGTATCAACCGCAAGATTGCCCCTTCCCTCAGCATTGAGGCCTTCTTCCGGCTGGTGAACAGCCTCGGGCTAAACAAAGTCGAGCTACGTAACGACCTCCCCAGCGGAAAAGTGACCGACGACCTGAGCCACCAGCAGGTTCGTGAACTGGCTGACCGCTACCATATTGAGATCCTCACTATCAACGCGGTTTATCCTTTCAACTGCCGCACCGCAGAGGTTCGCAGCCTGACGGAGTCCCTGCTAAAAGAGGCCAAAGCCGTCGGCGCGAAATCGCTGGTGCTGTGCCCGCTGAACGATGGTACCGAGGTTCCGGCGAGCGAAACCCTTAACGCCCTGCGCGACCTGGCGCCGCTATTCGCCTTCTATGGCATTGAGGGACTCGTCGAGCCGCTCGGCTTCCCGCAAAGCTCGCTGCGCTCCTCGGCGCAGGCGCAAACGCTGATTCACGACGCACGGGTGCCGTTTAAGCTGCTGATCGATACCTTTCACCATCATCTTTATCCGCAGGCGGAGCAGGAGTTTAGCCAGGTGGATGTCGGCGAAATCGGCCTGGTGCATCTTTCCGGCGTAGAAGATACCCGCCCGCGCGAAACCCTGACCGACAACGAACGCATCATGCTGACCGAAAAAGACCAGCTGCAAAGCTGCGAGCAGGTCAAAAACCTGGAGGCCCGCGGCTATCAGGGCGTATATGCGTTCGAGCCTTTCTCACCGGAGCTGGCAAACTGGAGCGAAGACGATATCCGCCGCGAAATCGAGCACAGTATCGCGTTAATTCAGCGCCACTGCGCCTGAAGGGAATAAGCGAAGGCGTGCGCGATCTCCCCACTTTTGCTATCAGGTTGCCTATACTCGCAGCAGGATAAATGGAGAAATCGCTCATGAGCTCACCGCTGCTGATTGCACGCACGCTGGAAAAACAGCTGCATTTATTGCCCGCTATGGCGAACCGCCACGGCTTAATTACCGGCGCCACGGGGACCGGTAAAACCGTCACGCTGCAAAAGCTGGCGGAATCTTTCTCGGAAATCGGCGTTCCGGTATTTATGGCCGATGTGAAAGGCGACCTTACCGGTATCGCTGAGGCGGGCCAAAGTTCGGAAAAACTGCAGGCGCGGCTGGAAAAAATCGGCGCAACGGACTGGCAGCCGCATGCTAATCCGGTAGTGCTATGGGATATTTTTGGCGAGAAAGGCCACCCGGTTCGCGCTACGGTTTCCGATCTCGGGCCGCTGCTGCTGGCTCGCCTGCTCAACCTCAATGAGGTTCAGTCCGGGGTATTGAATATCATCTTCCGGATCGCCGACGACCGCGGGCTGCTGCTGCTCGACTTTAAAGACCTGCGCGCGATTACCCAACACATTGGCGACAACGCCAAAGCTTTTCAGAACCAGTACGGCAACATCAGCAGCGCCTCCGTCGGGGCGATTCAGCGCGGATTGCTGACCCTGGAGCAGCAGGGTGCAGAGCACTTTTTCGGCGAACCCATGCTCGATATCCAGGACTGGATGCGCGTTGATGCGCAGGGTAAAGGGGTAATTAATATCCTGAGCGCGGAAAAGCTCTATCAGATGCCGAAGCTGTACGCCGCCAGCCTGCTGTGGATGCTTTCCGAACTTTACGAACGTCTGCCGGAGGCCGGTGACCAGGAAAAGCCAAAGCTGGTCTTTTTCTTCGATGAGGCGCATCTGCTGTTTAACGATGCGCCCCAGGTGCTGCTGGATAAAATCGAGCAGGTCATCCGCCTGATTCGTTCTAAAGCCGTCGGAGTCTATTTTGTTTCACAAAACCCGGCGGACATTCCCGATGCGGTGCTGGGTCAACTGGGCAATCGGGTGCAGCACGCCCTGCGCGCCTTCACGCCGAAAGACCAAAAAGCGGTAAAAACCGCCGCGCAAACTATGCGCGCGAATCCGGCGTTCAGCACCGAGCAGGCGATCCAGGAGCTGGGCACCGGCGAGGCGCTGATCTCCTTTCTTGATGAGAAAGGCAGCCCCTCGATAGTAGAGCGGGCGATGGTTATCGCGCCCTGCTCGCGCATGGGCCCGGTCACCGATGACGAACGTAACGGACTGCTTAACCACTCGCCGCTGTACGGAAAATATGAAGAAGAGATCGACCGTGAATCGGCGTTTGAAATGCTGCAGCAGGGCGTGCAGACCACAACTGAGCAGCAGCAATCCCCGCCCGCAAAAGGCCAGCCAAACGGCGATGACGACGGCCTGCTCGGCGGGCTCAAAGATATCCTGTTCGGCACTACCGGGCCGCGCGGCGGCAAACGCGACGGCATTGTGCAAACGGCAGCGAAGAGCGCGGTGCGTCAGGTCACCAGGCAGATAGTCAGGGGAATGCTGGGAAGCTTACTTGGGGGACGGAAACGCTAAAAAAACGCCCCCTTTCTGATTCAGGAAGGGGGCGCGTTACGTCAGGATTTACGCATCATCAGCCAGAGGCTCAGCAAGAAGAAGCTGGCGCTCGGCAACAGCGCGCCGATTATCGGCGGGATGCCGTAGACCAGGGTGAGCGGGCCGAAAATCTGGTCCAGCACGTAGAAGATAAAGCCGAAGCTGATCCCGGTCACGACTCTGACGCCCATCGGCACGCTACGCAGCGGGCCAAAGATAAACGACAGCGCCATCAGCATCATCACCGCCACCGACAGCGGCTGGAAGATTTTGCTCCACATATTGAGCTGATAGCGGCCCGGATCCTGACCGCTGGACTTCAGATAGGTAACATAGTTGTGCAGGCCGCTGATTGACAACGCATCCGGATCCAGCGCCACCACGCCAAGCTTATCCGGCGTCAGGTTGGTCTTCCAGGTCCCGCTGACGGTCTGCGTCCCCGTGACCTGTTTCGGATCGGTCAGGTCGGATTCATCCACCTGCGACAGTCGCCAGAGCTTATTTTCGGTATCGAATTTTGCCGAAGCGGCGTAGCGAACGGACTGCAGACGGCGCTGGTCGTTAAACGCGTAGATGCTCACTCCGCCCAGCTCATCGTTACCTTTTACCCGCTCGATATAAACAAAGTTATGGCCGTCTTTCGCCCACAGGCCCTGCTGAGTGGAAAGCAGCGAACCGCCGTACATCTGCTGAGCACGATAGTTGCGCGCCATCTGCTCGCCCTGCGGGGCTACCCACTCGCCCATCGCCATGGTCAGCAGCACCAGCGGAATCGCGGTTTTCATCACCGACAGCGCCACCTGGAGGCGGGTAAAGCCGGAAGCCTGCATCACCACCAGCTCGCTACGCTGCGCCAGCATGCCCAACCCCAGCAGCGCACCGAGCAGCGCCGCCATCGGGAAGAAGATCTGGATATCTTTCGGCACACTGAGAATCGTGTAGATTCCGGCCCCTAACGCATCATAGTTGCCCTGCCCGGCCTTTTTCAGCTGGTCGACAAACTTGATGATGCCCGACAGGGAAACCAGCATGAACAGGGTCATCATGATGGTATTGAAAATCGTCTTACCGATATAACGGTCAAGTACGCCAAACGCCTGCATCACGCCGCTCCTTTGTTAAAACGGGCACGGAAGCGGCGCATCGGCACCGTATCCCACAGGTTCAACAGCACGGCCAACGCGAAATAGAGCAGGTTTACCGCCCACATCCAGATCATCGGATCCATTTTGCCTTTACCGCCGCTCGATTTAATCGACGTTTGCAGCAGGAAGAACACCAGATAGAGCAGCATCGCCGGCAGCATCGACAGCACGCGACCCTGGCGCGGGTTCACCACGCTGAGCGGCACCACCATTAGTGCCATGATGAATACCGTTGCCACCAGCGTGAAACGCCAGTGCAGCTCCGCCCGGGCGCGATCGGTATCGGTACGCCACAGGGTGCGCATATCCATCTGCTCGGTATCGTTCGGATCGGAGGCCACCGCCTGATGGCCAACAATCGCCTGATAGTTTTTAAAGTCGGTAATGCGGAAGTCGCGCAGCATCGCGGTGCCTTCAAAGCGGGTGCCCTGATTCATGGTCACCACCTGCGAACCGTCTTTACGCAGCGAGAGCTCGCCGGTATCCGCGACCACCACCGAAGGGCGCGCGTTGCCTCGTGGCCGCAGTTGGGCAAGGAAGACGTCGCTGAAACGGTTGCCGTTGACGTTCTCAATAAACAGCACTGCGCTGCCGTCGCTGGCCTGCTGGAACTGGCCCTGGGCCAGCGCGGCCATGCCGGGGTTTGCTTTCGCTTCCGCCAGCACTTCATCCTGATGACGGGACGACCAGGGCCCGGCCCACATCACGTTGACCGCCGCGATAATGCCCGTAAAGAGCGCAAGGATCATGGCGGCTTTCACCAGCACGGCCTTACTCAGGCCGCAGGCGTGCATCACCGTGATTTCGCTTTCGGTATACAGTTTGCCCAGCGTCATCAGCAGCCCGAGGAATAAACTCAGGGGCAGAATAAGCTGCGCCATTTCAGGTACGCCCAGCCCTAACAGCGAGAGCACCAGATTTGTCGGGATATCGCCATCAACAGCGGCGCCGAGGATCCTGACCAGTTTCTGACAGAAGAAAATGAGTAGCAGGATGAATAGGATCGCCAACTGGCTTTTCAGCGTCTCACGAACCAGATATCTTATGATTATCACTATAAATACGCCCGTAAAAACCCGTTTTATTGCAGGAAAATTGCTTGTTTCATGGCTTAAACGTCATTTATTCTCTTTAGTCGTCGAAAACATCGCTAAGATTAAATGACTCGCTGGTTCTGCGTATCAGGATCTTTTCTGACGAACCAAGGCCGTAATAACGTTAAGATTAACACGAAGTCACCACAACAGCGGACATGAGTTACGAAAGCTTTCAATTCTATCCGTAGCCACCGACGTTGTCTTTAAGATTCAGGAGCGTAGTGCATGGAGTTCAGTGTAAAAAGCGGTAGCCCGGAGAAGCAGCGGAGCGCCTGTATCGTGGTCGGCGTCTTTGAACCACGTCGTCTCTCCCCCATCGCCGAACAGCTTGATAAAATTAGCGACGGTTATATCAGCGCCCTGCTGCGTCGCGGCGAGCTGGAAGGCAAACCTGGCCAGACTTTATTGCTGCACCATGTGCCGAACATTCTGTCGGAGCGCATTCTGCTTATTGGCTGCGGTAAAGAACGCGAGCTGGACGAGCGTCAGTATAAGCAGGTTATTCAGAAAACCATCAATACGCTGAATGATACTGGTTCAATGGAGGCCGTCTGCTTCCTGACCGAACTGCACGTCAAAGGCCGCAATAACTACTGGAAAGTGCGTCAGGCCGTCGAGACCGCCAAAGAGACGCTATACAGCTTCGACCAGTTAAAAACCAACAAAAGCGAGCCGCGTCGCCCGCTGCGTAAAATGGTCTTCAACGTTCCCACCCGTCGCGAGCTGACCAGCGGCGAACGCGCTATCCAGCACGGTCTGGCGATCGCCGCCGGCATCAAAGCGGCGAAAGATCTGGGCAACATGCCGCCCAACATCTGTAACGCCGCGTATCTGGCCTCCCAGGCGCGCCAGCTGGCCGATACCTATAGTAAGAACGTCATTACCCGCGTTATCGGCGAGCAGCAGATGAAAGAGCTGGGAATGAACTCTTATCTGGCGGTCGGCAACGGCTCGCAGAACGAATCGCTGATGTCGGTTATCGAATACAAAGGTAACCCGGCGGAAGACGCGCGTCCTATCGTGCTGGTGGGTAAAGGCCTGACCTTTGACTCCGGCGGTATCTCCATCAAGCCTTCAGAAGGCATGGACGAGATGAAATACGATATGTGCGGCGCGGCGGCGGTGTACGGCGTGATGCGCATGGTGGCAGAACTTCAGTTGCCGTTGAACGTTGTCGGCGTGCTGGCCGGATGTGAAAACATGCCTGGCGGCCGCGCCTATCGTCCTGGCGACGTGTTGACCACGATGTCCGGGCAAACGGTGGAAGTGCTGAACACCGATGCCGAAGGTCGCCTGGTGCTGTGCGATGTGCTGACTTACGTTGAGCGTTTCGAGCCGGAAACGGTTATCGACGTGGCCACCCTGACCGGCGCCTGCGTGATCGCGCTCGGCCACCACATCACCGGCCTGATGTCGAATCACAATCCGCTGGCCCACGAGCTGATCGGCGCGTCCGAACTGGCGGGCGATCGCGCATGGCGTCTGCCGCTTGCCGACGAGTTCCAGGAACAGCTGGAGTCAAATTTTGCGGATATGGCCAATATCGGCGGCCGTCCTGGCGGAGCGATTACCGCAGGCTGCTTCCTGGCGCGCTTTACCCGTAAATACAACTGGGCGCATCTGGATATTGCCGGCACCGCCTGGCGTTCCGGGAAGGCCAAAGGCGCGACCGGTCGTCCGGTGGCGATGCTGTCGCAGTTCCTGCTCAATCGCGCCGGATTTACCGGCGAAGAGTAATTGCCGGCTGATGCCCGGCGGCGTTACGCTTGCCGGGCCTCTGGAAAGATACCGTTTATAGGCCGGGTCAGCGTAGCGCCGCCCGGCTTAAGCATTTAAAGTCACCACAAGAAGCCCCATATATGAAAAACGCAACGTTCTATCTTCTGGACAATGATACGCAACAGGATGGCCTGAGCGCCGTTGAACAGCTGGTGTGTGACATTGCCGCAGAACGTTGGCGCAGCGGTAAACGCGTGCTCATCGCCTGCGAAGATGAGCAGCAGGCCATTCGTCTGGACGAAGCGCTCTGGGCACGCCCCGCAGAAAGTTTCGTTCCGCATAATCTGGCGGGGGAAGGTCCGCGCAGCGGCGCGCCGGTGGAGATCGCCTGGCCGCAAAAACGCAACAGCAGCCCGCGGGATATTCTGATTAGCCTGCGGCTAAACTTTGCAGATTTTGCCACCGCTTTCACAGAAGTGATAGACTTCGTCCCTTATGAAGACTCTTTGAAACAACTGGCGCGCGAACGCTACAAAGCGTACCGCATGGCTGGTTTCAACCTGAACACGGCAACCTGGAAATAATGGAAAAGACATACAACCCCCAAGATATCGAACAGCCGCTTTACGAGCACTGGGAAAAGCAGGGCTATTTCAAACCCAATGGCGACGAAAGCCAGGAAAGTTTCTGCATCATGATCCCGCCGCCGAACGTCACCGGCAGTTTGCATATGGGTCATGCCTTCCAGCAAACCATCATGGATACCATGATTCGCTACCAGCGCATGCAGGGTAAAAATACCCTGTGGCAGGCAGGTACCGACCACGCGGGTATCGCTACCCAGATGGTGGTTGAGCGTAAGATTGCCGCCGAAGAAGGTAAAACCCGCCACGACTACGGTCGCGACGCCTTTATCGATAAAATATGGCAGTGGAAAGCGGAATCCGGCGGCACCATTACCCGTCAGATGCGCCGCCTGGGCAACTCCGTGGACTGGGAGCGCGAGCGCTTCACCATGGACGAAGGCCTGTCCAACGCCGTAAAAGAAGTCTTTGTCCGCCTGTACAAAGAAGATCTGATCTATCGCGGCAAGCGTCTGGTCAACTGGGACCCGAAACTGCGTACCGCCATCTCCGATCTGGAAGTGGAAAACCGCGAGTCTAAAGGCTCGATGTGGCATATCCGCTATCCGCTGGCCGACGGCGCGAAAACCGCTGACGGTAAAGATTATCTGGTCGTCGCTACCACCCGTCCGGAAACCGTGCTGGGCGATACTGGCGTGGCCGTTAACCCGGAAGATCCGCGCTATAAAGACCTTATCGGCAAATTCGTCATTCTGCCGCTGGTTGACCGCCGCATTCCGATTGTGGGCGATGAACACGCCGATATGGAAAAGGGCACCGGCTGCGTGAAGATCACCCCGGCGCACGACTTTAACGACTATGAAGTGGGCAAGCGTCATGCGCTGCCGATGATCAACATCCTGACCTTTGATGGCGATATCCGCGAAACCGCGGAAGTTTACGACACCAAAGGCAACGAGTCCGACGTCTACTCAAACGCCATCCCGGCGGAGTTCCAGAAGCTGGAGCGCTTTGCCGCGCGTAAAGCGGTGGTTGCCGCCATCGACACGCTGGGCCTGCTGGACGAGATTAAACCGCACGATCTGACCGTACCATACGGCGACCGCGGCGGCGTCGTTATCGAACCGATGCTCACCGATCAGTGGTACGTACGTGCCGACGTGCTGGCTAAACCGGCGGTTGAAGCGGTCGAGAACGGCGACATTCAGTTCGTGCCGAAGCAGTACGAAAACATGTACTTCTCCTGGATGCGCGATATTCAGGACTGGTGTATCTCTCGTCAGCTGTGGTGGGGTCACCGCATCCCGGCATGGTACGACAACGACGGCAACGTTTACGTTGGCCGCACCGAAGACGAAGTACGCCAGGAAAATAACCTCGGCGCCGACGTAGCGCTGCGCCAGGACGAAGACGTGCTGGATACCTGGTTCTCCTCCGCGCTGTGGACGTTCTCCACTCTCGGCTGGCCAGAAAACACCGATGCCCTGCGCCAGTTCCATCCGACCAGCGTGATGGTTTCCGGCTTCGACATCATCTTCTTCTGGATTGCCCGCATGATCATGATGACCATGCACTTCATCAAAGATGAAAACGGCAAGCCGCAGGTGCCGTTTAAAACCGTCTATATGACCGGTTTGATCCGCGATGACGAAGGCCAGAAGATGTCCAAATCAAAGGGCAACGTTATCGACCCGCTGGATATGGTTGATGGCATCTCCCTGCCGGAGCTGCTGGAGAAACGTACCGGCAACATGATGCAGCCGCAGCTGGCGGAAAAAATCGCCAAACGCACCGAGAAACAGTTCCCGAACGGCATTGAGCCGCACGGTACCGACGCCCTGCGCTTTACCCTGGCGGCGCTGGCCTCTACCGGCCGCGACATTAACTGGGATATGAAGCGTCTGGAAGGTTACCGTAACTTCTGTAATAAGCTGTGGAACGCCAGCCGCTTTGTGCTGATGAATACCGAAGATCAGGATTGCGGCTTTAACGGCGGCGAAATGACCCTGTCGCTGGCGGACCGCTGGATCCTTGCGGAATTCAACCAGACCATCAAAGCCTACCGCGAAGCGCTGGACGGCTTCCGCTTCGATATCGCCGCAGGCATTCTGTACGAGTTTACCTGGAATCAGTTCTGCGACTGGTATCTGGAGCTGACCAAGCCGGTAATGAACGGCGGTTCCGAGTCTGAGCTGCGCGGCACCCGTCACACGCTGGTGACCATTCTGGAAGGTCTGCTGCGCCTGGCGCACCCGATTATTCCGTTCATCACCGAGACCATCTGGCAGCGCGTGAAGGTCATTTGCGGTATCACTGCCGATACCATCATGCTGCAGCCGTTCCCGCAGTACGATGCGTCTCAGGTTGACGAAGCGGCGCTGGCCGATACCGAATGGCTGAAGCAGGCGATCGTCGCCGTGCGTAACATCCGTGCGGAAATGAACATCGCCCCCGGTAAGCCGCTTGAGCTGCTGCTGCGCGGCTGCAGCGACGCCGCGATTCGTCGCGTGAACGATAACCGCAGCTTCCTGTTGAACCTGGCGCGTCTGGAAAGCATCACCGTGCTGCCGGCCGATGATAAAGGTCCGGTTTCCGTGACCAAAATTATCGACGGCGCCGAGCTGCTGATCCCGATGGCTGGCCTCATCAATAAAGAAGATGAGCTGGCGCGCCTGGCGAAAGAAGTGAGCAAAATCGAAGGCGAGATTAGCCGTATCGAAAGCAAACTTTCCAACGAAGGCTTTGTGGCCCGCGCGCCGGAAGCGGTGATCGCCAAAGAGCGTGAGAAGCTGGAAGGCTATGCGGAAGCGAAAGCGAAGCTGATTGAGCAGCAGGCGGTTATCGCCGCGCTGTAATTCACTCGCCCCTTATCCATTCGGATAAGGGGCGTTTTCTGTGAAAGATCCTCGCTTGCACTCTCCCCTCCAGCAGTGTTATTAACAACATTATCCGTCATTATTTTGCAATGAGTCTTCACATGAATACGAGCGCAACCCTACCGCTAACCCTGCGCCGCATCACGGCTAATGATAATCCGGCGATAGCCGCTGTTATCCGCCAGGTTTCCGCTGAATATGGCCTGACCGCCGACAAAGGCTATACGGTAGCCGATCCGAATCTGGATGAACTCTATGAGCTATATAGCCAGCCGGGCGCCGCCTATTGGGTAGTTGAGCAAAACGGTCAGGTTGTTGGCGGCGGCGGGGTTGCGCCTCTGACCTGTAGCGAGCCCGATATCTGCGAACTCCAGAAAATGTATTTTATGACCTCCGCGCGCGGCCAGGGGCTGGCGAAAAAGCTGGCGCTGATGGCCCTGGATCACGCCCGCCAGCAGGGATTCAAACGCTGTTATCTGGAAACCACCGCTTTCCTTAAAGAAGCGATCGGTTTATATGAACACCTTGGCTTCGAGCATATTGCTGAGCCGCTGGGCTGCACCGGCCACGTTGACTGCGAAGTCAGGATGCTGAAAGTGCTGTAGCGCCAGCGAAAAGGCGATGCGGATTGATCGAAAAAACGCATGGTTTTCATGCAAAAAGAGCGTTATTCACCGCACGTGTTCGCTAATACACTCTTCGAGCATTGGATCTTTTAGCCTGCCGCCGCGGCAGGCCTTGCTCAGGATAGAACACAATGAAAAAACTCTCCCTCCTGCTCGCCGGCAGCATGATACTTGCCGGCATGGCTTCCAGCGTTAACGCCGGCGAACTCGCTGGCAATACCGAAGGCGCTCAGATCATCCGCGTGGAAAAAACCCGGGGCCGTATCGATGCGCTCAACGATATCGTATATAGCCAGGTAAAAAGCACCGTCGCCGTTCGTCAACTGCATATGTCTTTGCTGGTGCCGCGTGACGGCGATCTGAAACCGGCAATCGTCTATTTCCCCGGCGGCGGTTTCACCAGCGCGGCCTGGAATAAGTTTATCGAGATGCGTATGGCGCTGGTGTCGTCGGGATTCGTCGTCGCGGCAGCGGAATACCGTACGGTTCCCGATATCTTCCCGGCCCCGGTTATCGATGGTAAAGCCGCCGTTCGCTATCTGCGCGAACATGCAGCGGAATACGGTATAGATCCGTCGCGTATTGGCGTGCTGGGGGATTCCGCAGGCGGCTATATGGCGCAGATGCTGGCGCTTACCAATGGCGACAAAACGTTCGATCGTGGCGATAACCTGGCGCAGTCATCGGACGTGCAGGCCGCCGCCACGCTGTACGGAATTTCGAATCTGTTAAATATCGGCGAAGGTTTTCCGCAGGCGATTCAAAAAGTGCACCAGTCACCTGCAGTCACTGAAGCGCTGCTGGTCCACGGTAGCGCCTTTCGCGACTGGCCGGGAGCGACGATTGCCAGTGACCAGCAAAAAGCGCTGACTGCCAGCCCGATGGGCCATATCCGCGGTAAAAAGCCGCCATTTTTAATTATGCACGGCAGCGCCGACACTCTGGTTTCACCGGTACAAAGTCAACAGCTCTATCGCGCGCTGAAGAAAGAGGGTAACCCGGCCGATTACGTGCTGCTGGAAGGCGCGGAGCACGGCGACGACAGCTGGTATCAGAAGCCGGTTATTGAACGGGTAGTGAACTGGTTTAAAACCACCCTCGGCGCGCCCAAAGCCGCCGCGACAGCAGAAAAAGATAAAAACGCCAATCTGTAATGGATCGTCAGGCCGCTGCGATGAAGCTGCGGCCTGACGCTCAGGCGGGCACGCCGCTGTGAAAGCGAAACTCCGCCTCGGGCGCGTTAATGAGCACCGCTTCCGCCTCGCCAAGCTGGCGTACGCGTTCACTGATATCGTCCCCGGCAATCCTCTGCGCCAAATCAAGATAGTCCTGATAGTGGCGCGCTTCAGAGCGCAGCAGCGACAGATAAAACTTTTGCAGATCGTCATCCAGCCATGGCGCCAGCGCGGCAAAACGCTCGCAGGAGCGGGCTTCAATATAGGCTCCGCAGATGAGTTTATCGATCAACATGACCGGTTCATGCGAACGCACTTCCCGGCGCAGCCCGCGAGCATAGTTACTGGCGGTGATTTTGACGTATGGGATATCGCGGGAAAGCATAATTTCCCTCACCTGCCAGAAGTGATGCAGCTCTTCTTTGATTAGCAGGATCATGCTGTCGAGTAGCTGACGTCCCCAGGGATCGTCGGTCTGCGGCATGGCGCTTTTATTTATCTGCTTATGCAGCGCGACGAAATCCGGTTCCGGCCCCCAGCGGTAGGTAAAGTCCTCGTACGGCTTCAGGCAGGCCAGCAGTTCATCCGCGCCTGCTTTATCCGCGACGTATCGACGCACCAGCAGCATGGCGTTTTGCGCCGCTTTCAGTTCGCACACCATATGGTCGGTCAACAGCAGCGGGAGGTTTTCCGGTTTACGGGCTTCATCAATCCACGCCTGAGGTGTTGGGCAATGCAGAAAGCTTAAAATCGGAGCGAGTATTTGCGGGTAATCCATTGAAGTTCCTTGCTATACGGCGGCATACCGTGCCGCCGTATACCTCTGCTACTTAGTGGCGGACGCCGTCGTCGTCTTCATCAACGAGATCTTCGTCGTCATCGCCTTCTTCCCCGTTAGGATCTTCGTAGTAGGTACCCCAGCCGTCGTACTCGACGTCGTATTTTTCCGCCAGGGTCATCAGCTGCTCAACCTGGGCATCGATCAGCTCGGCATTCAGCGCGGATTCGCTGAGGATATCGCAGCAAATCACGGTATCACCCTCTTCAACTTCCAGCTCTTCTGGCTCAGTCACTTCATAACCTAGCTTGAAGGCCTCGACCGCCACTTTTTCCAGCGTTTCGAAATCATCGGCAGAAAGATGGTGTTCAATGGTGTACAGCGCGTCAGGATCGCTGCCGTCTTCGAGCAGTTCTTCAATAATCAGACGCGTTTCTTCACGCTGTTCTTCCAGTAATTCCGGGTTAGCCATGGCTCGTTCCTCATAATGTGTCGCAGATACTTCTATTGTCACATACCGCCGTGATTGCCTCCACCTTCTGAGAGAAAGATTTATAAGGCGGGGTTGCAAATGAATATTCATACATATAAAGTGAATTTTAATTCAACAAATGGCTTGAGCCACGTGAGGGAACCATGTCCGCGTTTTATCAGAAGCATTTTTTAAAGTTGCTCGATTTTACCCCCGCCGAAATCACCGCTCTGCTTGAGCTGGCCGCCAGGCTTAAAGCTGATAAGAAAAACAATATCGAAATTCAGCATCTCGCTGGTAAAAACATCGCGCTCATCTTCGAAAAAGACTCTACCCGCACCCGATGCTCTTTCGAAGTTGCCGCATTTGACCAGGGCGCTCGCGTCACCTATCTCGGACCAAGCGGCAGCCAGATTGGCCACAAAGAGTCGATTAAAGACACCGCTCGCGTATTGGGGCGCATGTATGACGGTATTCAATATCGCGGCCATGGCCAGGAAGTGGTGGAAACCCTTGCCGAGTATGCCGGCGTTCCGGTGTGGAACGGCCTGACCAACGAATTTCACCCCACCCAGCTGCTGGCGGATTTACTGACTATGCAGGAACACCTGCCGGGCAAAGCTTTTAACGAGATGACTCTGGTCTACGCCGGCGACGCGCGGAATAACATGGGTAACTCCATGCTTGAAGCCGCTGCGTTGACCGGGCTGGATCTGCGTCTGGTCGCGCCAACGGCCTGCTGGCCGGAAGAGAAGCTGGTTGCGCAGTGCCGCACGCTGGCGCAGAAAAACGGCGGCAATATTACGCTAACTGAAGATATCGCTGCGGGCGTGAAGGGCGCGGACTTTATCTATACCGACGTCTGGGTATCGATGGGCGAAGCCAAAGAGAAGTGGGCGGAGCGTATCGCGCTGCTGCGCGGGTATCAGGTGAACCGCGAGATGATGGCGCTGACCGGCAATCCGCAGGTGAAATTTCTCCACTGTCTGCCCGCGTTCCACGACGACCAGACCACGCTCGGCAAACAGATGGCGGCGGAGTACGGCCTGCACGGCGGAATGGAAGTGACCGACGAGGTATTTGAATCCGCGGCGAGCATCGTTTTCGATCAGGCGGAAAACCGCATGCATACCATCAAAGCGGTGATGGTTGCGACGCTTTCCCACTGAAATCAAAAACTAAACGTGTAACGCTCGGCGACAATATACTGTTCTCCATAGTGAATAGGCTGATGCTGGCTATCCAGAATCAGCGTTTTCATCAGGAATAACGGTTCGCCGGGCGGTTGCTGCAGCAGCGGTGCGTTGTCAGAATGCGCGCGCACCATCTCTACCGTCGTTTCACCCGCATAGGTAGGCACGATCGCGTATTTATCACGCAATAGCTGATAAAGCGACCCGCTGAGATCTTCCTGCTGTAAAAATCCTAATCGTTTCAGAGAGTAGTAATTATTCTCTAACATTAACGGCGCATCGCCAGCGATCCTGAGGCGTTGGATATAAAGCACGGAATCATCCCTCTCAAGCTCAAGAAGCTGACGCGCATTACGATAGTCCGGCAGAATCTCACGACGAGTCACTACGCTGTGGGTGGGTAGATGGTTAGCATCGCATGCGGCAGTAAAGCTAAGCAGGTGAACAACTTTACGCTCAATTTTAGGCAGACAGACAAAAGTCCCCTTCCCCTGCTTTTTCACCAAATAGCCTTCGGCTACCAGCTCTTTTACTGCGTTGCGCACCGTAATGCGGCTGATATTGTAAAGTTCGCTGAGCTCAATCTCGGTGGGGATTTTCTCTCCTTCAGCGAGTTTCCCGGACGAGATATCGCTGAGGATTTTATCTTTAAGCTGCCTGTATAACGGTACGGAAGTATTCTGTTGCAGTCCAAAATTCGACATAAAAGAGGTACCAGCACGGCCATTGATGCGAAGCAGGATTATAATCGAAGCGCGCCCATCAAACTACGACGGCGCGCATATCCCTTAGACCCAGGCCGAAATCGCAGCAAACACGGCGCTGACTATCCACAGCACCGGAAACAGCGGCGCAATCGCCTTTAACCACTGACCAAATCCAATGCGCGCAATAGACAGCCCGGCCAGCAATACACCACCGGTAGGAGAAACCAGGTTCGTCAGGCCATTGCCAAATTGATAAGCCATTACCATCGCCTCTTTATTGATACCCACTAAATCGCCTAATGGCGCCAGCACGGGCATAGTGAGCGCAGCCTCGCCCGAAGAGGAGGGGACAAAAAAGGTGATGACGTTATGCCCTAATAGCATCAGAGTGGTGAATGCGTACTGCGGCAACCCTTCCAGCATTTCCGACAAGCCAAAGAGCAACGTGTCGATAATTCGTCCGTTCTCCGCCACCACCAAAATACCGCGCGCGAGTCCTATCACTACGGCGGCGTAAACAAACTCTTTACACCCTTCGACAAAGCTGTCGGCCATCCCGCTAATACCCATGCGCCCGACGATCCCAGAAAATAGCCCCAGAGCCAGGAACACGGAGCCGATCTCAACCATGTACCAGCCACGCGTGATTAACCCCCATGAGATGATGGCCAGCGCCAGCACAAAAGCGATGATAATCACTCGATCGGCGATGGAAAAATGGACCGACGTATCCTGTATCGACAAAAACTGCTCACGGTTGCGGCAATCATTCTCATATACCGGCGACTTTTGTGGAGTGCGTTTAACACGATGTGCGTACCACATGGTGTAAGTCATCGCCAGCAATGTGAAGACCAGCCATGCGATGGCACGCAGCCAAAGCTGCGGATTTCCCTGAATACCCGCTACGCCCTGGGCAATGAGTACAGAGAACGGATTGGTCATTGCGCCAACATAGCCAATCTGGGTTCCCAGAAAAAGAATCAGGATCGCGGTCATTGAGTCATAACCCAGCGCGAACATGAGGGATATAAAGATCGCATAAAGAGGGATCACCTCCTCGCTCATACCAAAAGTTGCGCCCCCCAGGCTAAACAAGGTCATTGCGATAGGGATAACCAGAATCCCTTTACCAGCCAGACGTTCAGCCAGCGCCACCAGCCCCCGCTCAATAGCGCCAGTACGTAAAATAACGCCAAAAGCACCACCAACAATGAGTACAAACGCCACTACGTCGGCGGCCTTGATAATTCCCTCCATCGGCGCGGCCAGTACGGCGGCAATACCCTGACGTAAATCGCCCTCGCTGCTGACTTTTTCCAGCAGATGATAAGACCCCGGGATCACTAATGTTTTCGTTTCACCGCCGGGTAAAGTCACTGAGTGATAATCAAAACTGCCGCTGGGAATACACCATGTCAGCAGCGCTACTAATATAATAATGAAGAAAATCAGAGCGTAGCAGTGTGGCATCGCCCACTTTATTTTTGCAATACGCATAATCCGCCTCGGTAAGATGTTTATATTATGTTCGCCGTCATTCGGCATTTTTAGAGTCACAGAAGGTCATGGGTAATACGGCCATCCACCAGGGTCAGTACAACGGTGGAAGTCCGTAACTCATCATTCGGGCAGCTCAACAAATTACGGTCAAAAACCGCGATATCCGCACGTTTTCCCGGCTCAAGGCTACCGGTCATATCTTCCATGCCGTGATGTCGAGCACTATTCAGCGTCCAGGCCGTTAAGAGCTGCTGTCGTGTCATTCCGCGTTCGCGGTACCAGCCATTCACGGGTGAACCATCAGGGAACTGGCGACAGCAGGCGGCATACATCGCGTCAGGAACAGAAGGAATAAACAGGGGCAGATCGGTACCAATAGTGACCGTTACGCCAGCCCCGAATAGTGCGGCATAATCGTAGAATTGCGCTTCGCGCTCTTCTCCATAGCGTTCGCGCATATAGGCTTCGGCTTCGCAGGGGTTAAGGAGCAGAATTTGTGCATAAACTTCGGCAAAGAGGCCGAGCTCAGCCATTCTGGGAATATCGTTTGGATGCGGGCATTCCAGATCGCTCAGAGAATGTCTGATCACCCTCTGCGGGTGACGCTGACGGCATTCGGCAAAAATATCTATACAGCGGCGAATTGCGGCATCGCCCTCCGCATTCATACAGCAGTTGAATCCACGAGCATCAGCCAGCAAAACCTGCTGGCGCAGGGCATCATAGTCAACGGGCCTTTCATTGTTCGTGCCGGGACGATCGGCATAGGGGTAAATCATATCGCCGGTATGATCGGCAATAACGCCATCGACCATAAATTTAAAACCATGAAACCGCAGCCATGGCGAATGAAAGCGGCGTCGGGCCTGTTCACCGAAAGCAAGATCGACAGGCGCAGATACGGGCTGAGAAACAATGCTCACCCTCAGCGACAGCGCATCCTCTTTTTCCAGTTCATCCCAGGCATTCATCAACCGCGGCGCATCGTTGAAACAAACGTCTTTTATCGCCGTGATTCCCTGTCCGGCAAGTCGGGTCATAAATGCCCGCATTTCTTTTTTTAACTGTGCGGTATCAGCCAGCATCTCATCCAATAATGCGATTCTCGCCTCCGCGCTGCACTCTTCAGCGGTAAAGCCATAAAGCTCCACGGCGGCACGGTTCATCCAGCAATAGCTTTTGTCATCGTTAATGGCGACAACCGGCCTCTGCGGGAAAGCGTCATCCAGTAACCTGGCATCAGGCACCGCTCCCCAACGGGCAACAGACCAGCCCCAGCCATAGAGGCTTTTCCCCTCAGGGAGAAGATTTTCTGCAGCCTGTAGTAGTTCAAGAGCATGATTACTGTCACGGGCGGCATGGAGATCGACGCCACGCCGCATGCTCATATAGCCGGTAAAAAACGTGTGATTATCGCAAAATCCCGGACAAATCAGGCGATCGCCAAGTTCGATAAAGCGAGTACTTTCACCTCTCCAGGGTTGAATATCTTCCCCATTCGCTATCATCGCCGCGATAGCGCCATTTTTAATGACGACATATCCGCTAAATAGCTCATTTCTGGCAGCAGTAAAAATAGCATCAGAACGTAAAATCAAATCAGCAGCTTCACTATGCATATTTCTTTCCTCACGGAAAAAGCGCACGAATCCCCGTTTCCGCCCGGCAAGCGGACGGAAATCAGTACGGAAAAATGAGAGAGGGCGTTATAGGTTAGTAGTGAGTCCCGTAGCCAAACGCCCCTTCTTTCAGGCAAATTTGTGCCGAGAAAGCTGCTGCTTTTTGCAGGCTATTGGTAATCGCTTCGCGCTTGTTACCCGTAGGTTGGGCCAGAAAATGGCAAACGAAAGCGGTAATAAAAGCATCACCTGCGCCCATTGTATCGACTGGAGTGACGTAATCGGGCGCCTGCTGATACCAATCCTGCCCGTCAAATAAAATCGCGCCTTCATCCCCACGCGTCGCGCAGACAATGCGACTCCCGCTGGCCTGCGCCTGTTGCACAATTTCACGCGTTTGCGCCAGGCTGTAGTCAGCGCATGAGAAGAATGCGAAGTCGACGTAGCGGCACAGCAGCAGCGCCTGCTCCAGTACAAAGTCATCTGAAAAATCGAAAGAGACAGGAATGTTGAGCTTGCGTAACTGAGGTAATTGCGTCTCCATGTAGCTGTAACAACCGCTATGGATCAGATCAAACTCACGCAGGTATTGCTCATGCTGAAAAATAAAATCCATCGAAGTTGTCTTACGAATCCCCCCGGCGTTCGAACCAAGAAATATCCGTTCTCCCTCTTCGATTTTCAGCTGCGCACAGCCGTTCTCCCCGGCCACCTGCAGACAGTGGGGCCACTTGACGCCAACTTTATCCAGCACCTGCATAACGTGCTCCGCAGCGGCATCATTACCAAAAATCCCCAGATAGGCCGCATTGTGTCCCAACATGGCCGCATAAGCGGCAAAGTTCAACGCATTTCCACCGGGATACATGGTCTGAGTATGGGCGTATTTATCGACGACGTTATCGCCAATTCCAATCACATTCATCATAATTCCCCTTAGTATTCCACCAGCCCCATATAGCGGCGGGTATCCAATGGATGCTGACGAATGTCGGCAAGCGCAGAACGATATTCACACATGATGCTGTAAAACAGCACCGGGTTGAAAAACTCCACGACTGACGGAGGGAGAACCCCGATGCCCAGTTCTTTAGCATCAACGACTTCCACTTTCTCTGCATACTTGGTGAGGAAGACCAAAGCTCGCTCATCCATCGCCCGCGTACGGCCTTCGTTCATTAATAAAATAAACGGCGTCTCTTTATCCGTAACTTCGAAAGGCCCGTGGAAGTACTCACCGGAGTGAATAGGTGCGGCATGTAGCCATTGCATTTCCATTAGTGAGCAGATAGCAAAACCATAAGCATGGCCGTAAGAAGCTCCGCTGGAGAGGATATAGAAGAGTTTTTCATCCTGATATTTTTGGGCAAAACGCTGGCAGCGATCCGCAACCTGCTGACGGCCATGAGCAATGACGCCGTTAATTTGGGCCATTCCCTGTTGGAAATCAGCGTAATTATCGAAACCTTCAACCTGCTGCAGCGTATCAACGCACAGATTGAGGATAATCGCCATCGGATTATCGACCACATTAGTATCGTTACCCCAGGCATAGAGAATGTTGTGGCTGGCGTATTCGATCAGCTGTGCCTGAGCGTTGTGAGTCAGCGTAATAGTATGCGCTTGATGCTGCTGTGCAAGCTTAGCCGCAGCGACGGATTCTGGCGTGTTGCCCCCGTGCGAACAGACGATAACCAGCGAATTCACCCCCAACGTTTTTGGCGTCGCGTAGACAAACTCATTGGCGGTATACATGCCTACATGAAGCGTTGTCGCCTCGCTATCAAGAAAGTATTTAGCCGGATACATATCCACTAATGACCCGCCGCAGGCCACAAGGAACACCTGGCGGATTCCGCCTTTATCTTCTATCTCTTTCGCAACGGCATTAATTATTTCTTTAGTATTCATATAGTAATAACTCCACATCTCACTATTGATTGTTCAAATTAACGGAAACAACATTAATACGTTATATAACGTATTAATGAGATCGCCATCAAAATTTGCACAATGCGCGCGGTATGAGCATTTGGCTGAAGCATCAAATGAGAGGGAATAAGAAGTAAAAATTGGGAATAGCTAGAAAAAACAAAGGCTAACAATGGTCACAAGACGACAATTGCTAGCCTTGGGTAAAAATACGCTCGTCAACTAAACCATCAGCATCTTCACAACCGCTTTGCGCACCTTCGCCGGTGCGCCAACCGCGCATAGCGGCTTATGCACTTCGCCGGGATAGAACACGACAAAGTCGCCTTCGCTGAGAATCACGGTTTTTTCCTGCGCCCCTTCAGCCAGGAAAGCGATGTCTTTATCCGCCAGCCAGTCGGTATCCGGCTCGCCGGCAGGGAGAACGCTAAAGGTCATGCCCTCCTGACCTTTCAATACAATCTGGATGTCCAGGTAGCGGGCGTGATACTCGGCGCGGCGGTCGGCCATCGGCTCGGTAGTATCTTCAGAAATGAGATAAAACAGATTGTTACCGTCAATATCATGTTTACCCAGCGGCGTCGCGTCGGTGACATGGGCTTTCACGTATTCAATAGCTTTGCGCAGAGGCTCCGGCAACCCGCTTTGCAGATGGTGAATATTTCCAACGATCATAGTAACCTCAAATGTAAAACAGCTTTTCATTTTCAGGTTTTATACCCCCCTTCTGACTGCCATACCACCACTTTTTACGGGTTTTTTGCGTTAACGCATGATTACCCAGGCAAACGTTTACCTGTTTGTGGATTAATCGCTTGATCCGAAAAATGAGCTGCGTATAATGCCACCCGTTTTGCCGGGAGGAATTATGGTTCAGTGTGTACGACATCGCGTCTTACCGCGTCTGAAAACAGACGCTGGCCTGCCGTTTTTCCTTTCCGTTGCATCCGTATTCGTAAAGCCCCTTTTTTAAGGGGCTTTTTTTTTGCCCAGGCGTCAGGAGATAAACATGGCTAACCCGCTATTCCAAAAACATATCATTTCCATAAACGATCTCAGCCGCGAAGACCTTGAACTGGTACTGGCGACCGCTGCAAAACTGAAAGCAAATCCACAGCCGGAGCTGCTCAAGCATAAAGTGATTGCCAGCTGCTTTTTTGAAGCGTCGACCCGCACACGCCTGTCTTTTGAAACCGCCATGCACCGCCTGGGCGCCAGCGTGGTCGGTTTCTCAGACAGCAGCAACACCTCGCTGGGCAAAAAAGGCGAAACCCTGGCCGACACCATCTCGGTCATCAGCACCTACGTCGATGCTATCGTGATGCGCCACCCGCAGGAAGGCGCGGCGCGCCTGGCGACCGAGTTCTCCGGCGGTATTCCGGTACTCAACGCCGGCGATGGCGCTAACCAGCATCCGACGCAGACCCTGCTCGATCTCTTCACCATTCAGGAGACGCAGGGCCGTCTGGAAAATCTTAACGTGGCGATGGTCGGCGACCTGAAGTATGGCCGTACCGTCCACTCCCTGACGCAGGCGCTGGCGAAATTTAACGGCAATCGCTTCTACTTTATCGCGCCGGACGCGCTGGCCATGCCGCAGTACATTCTCGATATGCTCGACGAAAAAGGCATTGCCTGGAGCCTGCATAACGCGATTGAAGAGGTGATGGAAGAGGTGGACATTCTGTATATGACTCGCGTACAGAAAGAGCGTCTCGACCCGTCAGAATATGCCAACGTCAAGGCGCAGTTTGTTCTGCGCGCCGCCGACCTGGAAGGCGCCCGTGAGAATATGAAGGTGCTGCATCCGCTGCCGCGCATTGACGAAATTACCACCGATGTTGATAAAACGCCGCACGCCTGGTACTTCCAGCAGGCGGGCAACGGCATCTTCGCGCGCCAGGCGTTACTGGCGCTGGTACTGAATAGCGATCTGGCACTGTAAGGGGAAATAAAGATGACACACGACAATAAATTACAGGTAGAAGCCATCAAACGTGGCACCGTTATCGACCATATCCCGGCGCAGGTCGGTTTTAAGCTGCTGACGCTGTTCAAACTAACCGAAACGGATCAGCGCATCACCATCGGCCTGAACCTGCCGTCAGGCGAAATGGGCCGTAAGGATTTAATCAAAATTGAGAACACCTTCCTGACCGATGAGCAGGTCAACCAGCTCTCCCTGTATGCGCCTCAGGCCACGGTGAACCGCATTGATGAGTATGAAGTCGTTGGTAAATCCCGACCGAATCTGCCGGACCGTATCAATAACGTGCTGGTATGCCCGAACAGCAACTGCATCAGCCACGCCGAGCCGGTGTCCTCCAGCTTTGCGGTGAAGAAACGTGAAAACGATATCGCGCTGAAGTGCAAATACTGTGAAAAAGAATTTTCACATCATGTCGTGCTGGCAAACTAAATTTATTAGCGTCATCAGGAGCAGCCCCGAAAAGGGGCCTGTTCCTGAAAGCATCATATACATTAAACGCGCGGCTGCCATTTCAATGTTCGTTTGAAAAGGCATCACTCTATCTCAGTTTATTATCATTTAAGATCGTCTCACCTCATTGCTAAAATGAGTCATTATTTATATTCATCATTAAATATCATCGATATTGCTCCGGTATTTTTCGCTTTATACACTGCATAAACGCTTACCAATAATTAATCATTGTTCACTGGATGAATTATGCAACTGAAGAAATTATCGATATATACCGCCGCATTATTATTTACCTCCTCGGCGTTGGCTCATGGCTACGTGGCGTTTCCGCCCAGTCGGGCCTATCAATGTAATACAGGCAAAAACAGCGACTGCGGTTCAGTACAGTGGGAGCCGCAAAGCGTTGAGCAAGCGAGCGGTTTTCCTGAAGGCGCAATGCCGCCGGACGGTCAACTGGCCAGCGCGGGTAAAGCCAACTTCTCGCAGCTTGATAGCCAGAGCCCGACTCGCTGGGCTAAAAGCGCAATAAAGAGCGGGGCAAATAACTTCATCTGGCACCATTCTGCCCCCCATAAAACCACCAACTGGCGTTATTACATAACCAAACAGAACTGGGACCAAAATAAGCCGCTGACGCGCAGCGATTTTGAAAGTAAGCCCTTCTGTCAAATTGACGGTAACGGCATGACGCCGGCTATTGAGGTCACCCACTTATGTAATGTGCCAGAGCGTACCGGTTATCAGGTTATTTATGCAGTCTGGGAAATCGCCGATACGGCAAATAGTTTTTATCAGGCCATTGACGTCGATTTTGGCGGTACCGGCGATGACGCTGAGAACGGTTCCCTCTGGACAACGCAGCTTACCGGTCAGCTGAGCGGAAAAGATCTTCATGCTGGTGATAAAGTCATTGCCCATTTCTTTAATGCCAGCGGAGAGGTTCATTCGCTGCAAACGGAATTGACTATTGCCAGCGAAGCACAAGGGAAATCCAGTCAATGGTCTTACGATTTGGCGGAAGTCATTAATACCGCACACCATGATAGCCTGCGTGCCGGAGTAAAAGACGGCAGTGGCAACATTAATCCCATCTATGGCGTTAACCAGGTGTATGCGCCGCAAGGCAGCGCGTTGCAAAGCGTCACGCTGAGTTATAGCGAATCGCAAGAGGACGATACCGCGAAAGAATCCCTGAGCCTCAGCAACGTCGCCGCAACCCCCATCGAAAACGGCAAAGCAACGGTGACTTTCAACGCCGCGGCCAAAGGCGAAATGCATCTCATCGCCGTCGTCAGCGATCATGCGGGTGCAGAGAAAGGGAGTCTCCAGCAAACGATAGATAATCGCTCTCTGCCGTTATCGATTCCACTGACCAACGTTCAGGCAGGCCATCATATGCTGCGCTACTCAGCCAGTAATGCGCAGGGCGCCATTATCAGCCAGGGTGTGATCAACCTGATGCTGGAAGAGAAGAGCGAACCAACGCCAGCGCCTGCGGGAAACTACGATTATACCTTCCCGGATAACCTGAAAAGCTATACGGCGGGGACGAAGGTCATGCAGCCTAAAAATGGCAAAGTGTACCAATGTCGTCCGTTCCCCTACAGCGGCTACTGCGTACAGTGGAGCCAACACGCCAGCCAGTACGAGCCGGGGGTTGGCTCTGACTGGGCGATGGCCTGGACCGAAGTCGCCCAATAATTTCTCCCGGCGGCTCACGCCTTATGCGGATAGCGCCCTGCGTTATCCGCTTTTCTCCTTCGCAAAATGCGGCCTGCTTAATGATAAAGCAGCCAGCACTCTTTATAATGGCCCACGCCAGTCTGATTACATTTAAATATTTCAGGAGAACTCATGTCTAAAACTATCGCGACGGAAAATGCGCCAGCAGCCATCGGCCCGTACGTTCAGGGCGTTGATCTGGGTAACATGATCATCACTTCCGGGCAGATCCCGGTAGACCCGAAAACCGGCAGCGTGCCGGAAGAGGTTGCTGCTCAGGCGCGTCAGTCGCTGGAGAACGTGAAAGCTATTGTCGAAGCCGCGGGCCTGAAAGTGGGCGATATCGTTAAAACCACCGTTTTCGTGAAAGACCTCAACGATTTCGCAACCGTTAACGCTGCGTATGAAGCCTTCTTCACCGAGCACAAGGCCACCTTCCCGGCGCGCTCCTGCGTAGAAGTGGCGCGTCTGCCGAAAGACGTGAAGATTGAGATTGAAGCGATCGCCATTCGCCGCTAATCATAGACAGTATGAACAAAGGCAGCCCGTGGCTGCCTTTGTTGTTTCTGCTCTTAAAGCGCCTCGCTCACTGCCAGCCGTAGCGACGGCTGTAAAAGCCCTTAACCATTTGGGTCAGGGTCATATAGCCCGCCAGGATAGCAATCAGCCACGGGAAGTAGCTTAACGGCAGCGCCTGAAGCTGTAGATACCCCGCCAGCGGCGAGAACGGCAGCGCTACCCCAACCACCATGACCAGCAGCGTCATCACGATCAGCGGCCAGGCCGCGCGGCTCTGGATAAAGGGGATCCGCCGCGTGCGGATCATATGCACGATCAGCGTCTGTGACAGCAGGCCCACCACAAACCAGCCGGACTGGAACAGGGTCTGATGTTCCGGCGTATTGGCGTGGAACACCCACCACATCAGGCAGAACGTCAGAATATCGAATATCGAACTGATCGGCCCAAAGAAGACCATAAAGCGCCCGAGATCCGCCGGGTTCCAGCGCTGCGGTTTACGGATCTGCTCATCGTCAACGTTATCAAACGGAATGGCGACCTGGGAGACATCGTACAGCAGATTCTGGATCAGCAGATGCAGCGGCAGCAGCGGCAGCATCGGCAGGAACGGCAGGAAGGCGCTGGCCACCAGCACGCTGAACACGTTGCCGAAGTTGGAGCTGGCGGTCATTTTGATGTATTTGAGCATATTGGCGAAGGTCCGGCGGCCTTCAATAACCCCCTCTTCCAGTACCATCAGGCTCTTCTCCAGCAGGATGATATCCGCCGCTTCACGAGCAATGTCCACGGCGCCGTCGACGGAAATACCGATATCCGCCGCGCGCAGCGCCGGGGCGTCGTTAATGCCGTCGCCCATAAATCCCACCACGTGTCCTTCGCGTTTCAGCAGAGTCACGATACGCTCTTTGTGCAGCGGCGCCAGGCGCGCAAACAGGGTGGTACGTTTTGCCAGCTCGGCCAGTTCATCATCGCTCAGCGCTTCAACCTGGCTGCCGATCACCACGTCCCCCGCATCCAGACCTACTTCGTGGCAGACTTTGGCCGCCACCAGCTCGCTGTCTCCGGTCAGGATTTTGACCGTAATACCGCTGGCCTTCAGCGCTTTCAGCGCCGGGGCTGTGGTCTCTTTCGGCGGGTCCAGGAAAGCGATATAGCCTTCAAGGATCAGGTCGGATTCATCCGCGCGCTGGTAGTCGCCTTCGCGGGCGGGCAGATACTTCGTCGCCACCGCCACCACGCGCAATCCCTGACGATTGAGGCTGTCGGTCACCCGACGGATGCGCCGCAGCATGGTGTCGTCCAGCGGTACGATGTCGCCGTTATAGCGCACCTGGGTCGAGACGTTGAGGATCTCCTGCAGCGCCCCTTTGCAGATCAGTTGATGAACGTTGCTCTGCTCCTGCACCACCACCGACATGCGGCGACGCTCAAAATCGAACGGGATCTCATCCACTTTCTGCCAGCGTTCCGCCAGCCCGCGCGCCGACTCCTGTTCAACGCCTTCCAGCACTGCGGTATCGAGCAGATTCTTCAGTCCGGTCTGATAGTGGCTGTTCAGCCAGGCCGTATGCAGCACGCGTTCGCTCACCTTGCCGGAGACATCGGTGTGGTTCTCCAGCACGATTTTATCCTGCGTCAGGGTACCGGTTTTATCGGTGCACAGAATGTCCATCGCGCCAAAGTTCTGTATCGCGTCGAGGTGCTTGACGATCACTTTCTGTTTTGACAGCTTCACCGCACCGCGCGCCAGGGTCGAGGTGACGATCATCGGCAGCATCTCCGGGGTCAGGCCCACCGCGACGGAGAGCGCGAACAGCGCCGCCTCCCACCAGTCGCCTTTGGTATAGCCGTTAATCAGCAGCACAACCGGCGTCATCACCAGCATAAAGCGGATCAGCAGCATGCTGACCCGGCTGATTCCTTTCTGAAAGGCGTTCGGCTCGCTTTCCTGCTCGCTGACGCGGCCAGCCAGTTGACCAAACCAGGTACCGCCGCCGGTGGCGAAAACAATCGCCTGCGCCGAACCGCTCACCACGTTGGTGCCCATAAAGCACAGAGTGTCGCACTCCAGCGGGTTCGTCTGCAGCGGGTCGCGGGTACGGGAGACTTTTTCAACCGGCAGCGATTCACCGGTCAACGATGCCTGGGCGACAAACAGATCGCGCGCCTGAATAACGCGCAGGTCTGCGGGGATCATGTCTCCCGCCGATAGCTTAACGATATCCCCCGGCACCAGCTGGTCGATGGGCAGCTCGCACCAGCGACTTTCACCCTGCTCATTCACCACCCGCAGTACCGTCGCGGTATTGCTGACCATCGCCTTCAGGGCGTCCGCCGCTTTGGTCGAGCGGGCTTCCTGGATAAAGTTCAGCAGCGTGGAGATCCCCACCATCAGGGCGATGACCGCCGCGGCAAACAGATCTTCCGTCGAGTAGGAGACGATACCCAGGACGGTCAACAGCAGGTTGAAGGGGTTGCGATAGCAGCTCCACAGATGCACCCACCAGGGTGACGGTTTCTGCGCCGGGATCTGGTTTTCGCCATACCGGGCGATTTTCTGCGCCACTTCGCCTGCATTGAGCCCTTCCGGATGGCTGGCGAAAGCGCGCCAGATTTCATTCTCATCCATTGCCGCGACGTTCAGGCACTGCTTGCCAAGAGAATCGGGGATCGGCGCGCTCGCCATATTGCGGGCATCAGGAAGCGGATCGCGCTGGACTAAACGATGCGGTAAATGGCGGCCAAGCTGGGCGAACAGCTGGCGGGTAAAATTTTTCAACATAAACGGTCCCTCCGCGCTCGCACGAGCGAACGCAGCGCTAACGACAGGCGCAAGTCAACCTTACCTGTCAGGCATGTTATTTTTATGGCAGGGACATCAAAGACATCGCTGCTTTACGCTTCCGGTAAAGCAGCGCTAAGCAGATTTACCGGAAAAAGTGGTAGCTCCATCGAGGATGAGGAGTGGGATCGGGGTCCATAAAATCTCCGGTAAATGAATACAAACGGCGCGAATTATAACGTCACCGATAATCTATTTGTGGCTATTATGGCGATGATACCCCCCGGCAACTAAACCAGACGTAAACCAGACTTTGCTCATTGTGGTTTCGTTGAGTAGCATTAGGCTCACTTTAAGCGGACTACAACGAGAACCCTGCATGCAAAACCGGCTGACCATCAAAGATATCGCGCGCTTAAGCGGCGTCGGGAAATCGACGGTATCGCGCGTGCTTAATAACGAAAGCGGCGTTAGCGAACGCACTCGCCAGCGAGTCGAAGCGGTGATGCAGCAGCACGGTTTTTCACCCTCTCGTTCTGCCAGGGCGATGCGCGGCCAAAGCGACAAAGTGGTGGCGATTATCGTCACGCGTCTGGATTCATTGTCGGAAAACCTTGCCGTCCAGACCATGCTGCCCGCCTTTTACGAGCAGGGCTACGATCCGATTATGATGGAAAGCCAGTTCTCCCCGGCGCTGGTAGAGGAGCATCTCGGCATGCTCGCCCGGCGCAATATCGACGGCGTGGTGCTGTTTGGTTTTACCGGCATCCATGAAGAGATGCTCACCCCGTGGCGGGAGACGCTGGTGCTGCTGGCCCGCGACGCGCCGGGCATCGCCTCCGTGTGCTATGACGATGAAGGGTCGATCAGGATGCTGATGCAGCGCCTGTACGATCGCGGGCATCGCCACATTAGCTTCCTCGGCGTTCCGCACAGCGACGTCACCACCGGGCAGCGCCGCCACCAGGCCTACCTCGATTTCTGCCGTCAAAAGCACCTCTCGCCCCTTGCCGCGCTGCCGGGCCTGGGCATGAAGCAGGGCTACGAAAACGTCGCCTGCCTGCTGTCGGCTGAAACCAGCGCGCTGGTCTGCGCCACCGATACCCTCGCGCTGGGGGCCAGCAAATATCTCCAGCAACAAGGTATCGATCATCTCCAGCTTGCCAGCGTCGGCAGCACGCCGCTGATGAAGTTTCTCCACCCGGAGATCCTGACCGTCGATCCCGGCTACGCCGAGTCCGGACGCCAGGCGGCTAAGCAGCTGATCGAGCAGATCGCCGGCAGTCGGGAGCCTCGTCAAATCGTCATTCCCGCCGTACTGAATTAAGCCAGTCTTAACGATTTATGTGATCTTCGCTGCGTTTCGGGAACGTTCCCATTTTGCAATTCAAACGGAGCGAGTAGGATCCGCTGCAAGTTAAATGCAACCTCTCCCCTCGGTCATGAGGCCTCATCATGAGTAAAGTAAATCAGCAGGACATCGATAAACTTATCGAACTGGTGGGCGGACGCGATAATATCGCCACCGTCAGCCACTGTATTACCCGTCTGCGCTTTGTGCTGAATAATCCAGCCATTGCCAAACCAAAAGAAATTGAACAACTACGCATGGTGAAGGGCTGCTTTACCAACGCCGGTCAGTTCCAGGTGGTGATCGGTACCGAGGTTGGCGACTACTATAAAGCGCTACTGGCGACCACCGGCCAGGCCAGCGCGGATAAAGAGCAGGCCAAAAAAGCCGCACGCCAGAATATGAAGTGGCATGAACAGCTCATTTCACATTTCGCGGAGATCTTCTTCCCGCTGCTACCTGCGCTGATCAGCGGCGGCCTGATCTTAGGCTTCCGCAACGTGATCGGCGATCTGCCAATGAGCAACGGCCAGACGCTGGCGCAGATGCATCCGTCGCTGAAAACCCTTTATGACTTCCTGTGGCTGATTGGCGAGGCGATCTTCTTCTACCTGCCGGTGGGCATCTGCTGGTCTGCGGTAAAGAAAATAGGCGGCACGCCGATCCTCGGCATCGTGCTGGGCGTTACGTTAGTTTCTCCGCAGTTGATGAACGCCTACCTGCTGGGTCAGCAGGTGCCGGAGGTATGGAACTTCGGCCTGTTTACGATTGAGAAAGTCGGCTACCAGGCGCAGGTGATTCCGGCCTTGATGGCGGGGCTGGCGCTCGGCTTTATTGAAACGCGGTTGAAACGCATCGTGCCTGACTATCTTTACCTGGTGATCGTGCCGGTCTGTTCGCTGATCCTGGCGGTCTTCCTCGCGCACGCCTTTATCGGACCGGTTGGCCGCATGATTGGCGACGGCGTGGCCTGGGCCGTGCGTCATCTGTTAACCGGCAGCTTTGCGCCGATTGGCGCCGCGCTGTTCGGCTTCCTGTACGCCCCGCTGGTGATCACCGGAGTCCATCAGACCACGCTCGCCATCGATATGCAGATGATTCAAAGCATGGGCGGTACGCCGGTATGGCCGCTGATTGCGTTGTCCAACATCGCTCAGGCGTCGGCAGTGGTGGGGATAATCATCGCCAGCCGTAAACAGAACGAACGCGAAATCTCCGTTCCGGCCGCCATTTCCGCCTATCTCGGCGTGACGGAACCCGCTATGTACGGTATCAATCTGAAATACCGCTTCCCGATGCTTTGCGCGATGGTCGGCTCCGGTCTTGCCGGGCTGCTGTGCGGACTGAACGGTGTGATGGCCAACGGCATCGGCGTCGGTGGCCTGCCGGGCATTCTCTCTATTCAACCCACCTACTGGCAGGTTTACGCACTGGCGATGGCCATTGCCGTGATTGTGCCGATTGTCCTGACGACGGTCGTTTACCAGCGCAAATTCCGCCAGGGCACCTTACAGATTGTCTGACATCTTATTTTCGGGGCGCGCTGTCGCCCCCTTTTTTGTAGCAGGAACGCAATATGAATACCCTTCCCCTCTGGTGGCAAAACGGCGTTATTTATCAAATCTATCCGAAGAGTTTCCAGGATACGACCGGCACCGGTACCGGCGATCTGCGCGGCGTCACCTCTCGCCTCGACTATCTGCAAAAGCTTGGCGTTGACGCTATCTGGCTGACGCCGTTCTACGTCTCGCCGCAGGTGGATAACGGCTACGATGTGGCCAACTATACCGCTATCGACCCCGCCTACGGCACGCTGGACGATTTCGACGAGCTGGTGGCACAGGCGAAGGCGCGAGGAATTCGTATCGTGCTGGATATGGTGCTGAACCACACTTCGACCGAGCATGCCTGGTTCCGGGAAGCGCTCAGCAAAGAGAGTCCGTATCGCCAGTTCTATATCTGGCGCGACGGCGAGCCGACCACCCCGCCGAACAACTGGCAATCTAAGTTTGGCGGCAACGCCTGGCAGTGGCACGCCGAAAGCGAGCAGTACTATCTGCATCTGTACGCCGTTGAGCAGGCAGATCTGAACTGGGAAAACCCTGCCGTGCGCGCAGAGCTGAAAAAAGTCTGCGAATTCTGGGCCGATCGCGGCGTCGATGGCCTGCGCCTGGACGTGATCAATGTTATCTCCAAAGACCAGTCCTTCCCGTCCGATACCGCTGGCGATGGCCGCCGCTTTTATACCGACGGTCCGCGAGCGCACGAATTTTTGCAGGAGATGAGCCGCGATGTCTTCACCCCGCGAAATCTGATGACGGTGGGCGAAATGTCCTCCACCACGCTTGAACATTGCCAAAAATATGCGGCGCTCGACGGCAGCGAACTCTCGATGACCTTTAACTTCCACCATCTGAAGGTGGACTACCCCGGCGGAGAGAAGTGGACGCTGGCGCGACCGGATTTTGTGGCGTTGAAATCGCTGTTCAGGCACTGGCAGCAGGGAATGCACAATCGCGCCTGGAATGCGCTGTTCTGGTGTAACCACGATCAGCCGCGCATCGTCTCCCGTTTCGGTGATGAAGGGGAATACCGCGTCCCGGCGGCGAAAATGCTGGCGATGGTGCTGCACGGCATGCAGGGCACGCCCTATATTTATCAGGGCGAAGAGATTGGCATGACTAATCCGCACTTTACGCGCATCACCGATTATCGCGACGTTGAGAGCCACAACATGTATATCGAACGCGCGGCTCAGGGCCGGGACGCGGATGAACTGTTGGCGATTCTGGCCAGTAAATCGCGCGATAACAGCCGCACGCCCATGCAGTGGAACCGCGGTGAAAACGGCGGATTCACCGCAGGCGAGCCGTGGATTGCGCTGTGCGACAACTATCGCGAGATTAACGCCGAAGCAGCGCTGGCGGACCCGGAATCCGTGTTTTATGCCTATCAGCAGTTGATTGCGCTGCGCAAGAGCACGCCGGTGCTGACCTGGGGCGATTACCAGGACCTGCTGCCGGAACATCCGTCGCTGTGGTGCTACCGCCGTCAGTGGCAGGGACAAACGCTGGTCGTCGTGGCGAACCTGAGCCGCGAGTTCCAGCGCTGGCAGCCGGAAGTCATGAGCGGCGACTGGCGGACGCTCATGAGCAACTACGCGGAAGTGGCGAACCGCCCTGCCGATATGACCCTGCGCCCGTTTGAAGCGGTATGGTGGCTGCAGGCGTAACCCCCTCCCCGGCTTGCGCTACGCTTAGCCGGGCTACCGATTCACAGCCGTCTGCGGGCCGGTAGCCCGGGCAGGCGCGTCAAGCGCCGCCTCCGGGAATACGCTTTAAATACGGTCAGCCGCCGACAGCGTCGCGCTGGCCTCCGGCTGCGCGGACGCCTGCTCTTCTTTCGCCTTCAGGCGATCCCATACCCGGAAGAACGGATAATAGATCACCAGCGAGATCGCCAGGTTCACCACCTGCAGCACCGCGCCGGAAATATGCCCTCCGGTCGCCAGATAGCCGCTCATAAAAATAGGCGTGGTAAACGGCAGCGCAATCCCCGCCGGCTTCATCACCAGCCCGGTGGCCATCGCGGTATACGAGACAATCACCAGCAGGACCGGCGTCAAAATAAACGGCAGGAAAAAGTACGGGTTCATCACCAGCGGAATGCCGAATACCATCGGCTCGCTGATATTAAACAGCGCCCCCGGCGCGGCGATTTTTCCTAGCTGTTTCATCTGCTGGCTACGGCTGCGCAGCAGCATAAAAATCACCAGCCCCAGCAGCGCACCGGTACCGCCGGGCGCAATCCACAGATCATAAAACTGCTGGGTAATGATATGCGGGATCGGCAGTCCATTCTGAAACGCTTCCAGGTTTTCCGACATATTCGACAGCCAGACCGGGCGAATAAACACCAGCACAATGGTGTCGCCGTGCAGCCCCAGGGTCCACAGGATACCAATCAGGATCACCGAGATAATCATCCCCGGCAGCGAACCGCCGACGTGCGACATGGGAATACCGATAAGGGTGGTAATCATGCTATTGATATCGCCGAACGGCGAAGCTTCAACGATCAGGCGCAGCGCCAGCACCACGGCCAGCACGCAGAAACCGGGGATCAGGGCGAGAAAAGATTTCGCCACCGCGGGCGGTACGCCGTCCGGCATGCGGATCACCAGATTACGGCTGGCCACCAGGCGATAAATCTCTGTAGAGAGCAGCGAAATCACAATCGCCACAAACAGTCCCTGGCTGCCAATCATCCCCACCGGCAGCACGCCTTTGACGATTTGCGCCGCTGAACCGTCTGCCGGCGTAAAGAGCGTCACCTGGGGGATCGTCATCACAAACGCCACCAGCGACATCGCCCCGGCGCTTAGCGGATCCAGGGTGCGATATTTCTCCGCCAGCCGGTAGGCAATGCCGAAGGCGGAGAGCAGCGCCATGATGTCATAGGTCGCTTTGACCGGGTACAGCATCTTATCGCGCCAGGCATCGCCAAACACGCTGGCCATCAGCTCACCATAACCGGGGATCGGCAGATAAGCGAATATCAGGAAAAACGAACCGATCAGCATAAACGGCATATTAAGGATAATGCCGTCACGTACCGACAGGACATGCTTCTGCCCGCCGATTTTCAGCGCGGCGGGCATGACATAGCGTTCAATAAATGAAGTACGAGACATAATGGTATCCCCGAAGGCGGAAAAGTTTAGTTAAACTGCGTTAACCAGGGGCGGTTGATGGTTAACACCTCATCAAGCAGCGCCCGGGCATCGGTCACATTCCCGACCAGCGGGTTACTCACCAGCGCCAGCAGCGCGCTATCCCGGCAGCCGTGGACCGCGGCCTCAATCGTCAAGCGCTCGAAGGCTTTCACCTGTTGCGTCAGTCCGTTCATGATCGGCGGCAGCGCGCCAAAGGCCAGCGGTCGTGCGCCCTGCGCGTCAATAATGCTGTTAATTTCCACCACCGCATCATCATCGAAGCCGTGAATCGCGCCGTTGTTGCGGGTGTTGACGACCATCTCCTTGCCAAGATTGTTGTAGATGGCGTTAATCAGCTCCACCGCCACTTCGGAGTAGTACGCACCGCCGCGGAAGCTCAGCTGTTCGGGCTTTTCATCCAGATCGGGCCGGGCATAGATATCAAACAGCTCCTGTTCCACCTTCATCACCTGCTCTGCGCGGGTGCCTTTGGTTTTTGCCGCTTCAATCTCTTCCGCCAGCATCGCCGGCGTCAGCCAGTAATAGCGATGATAGGGACAGGGGATCGCCTTCAGGGCCCGCAGAAACTCCGCCGGCCACGGCAGCGATTGAATATTGTTCATCGAGAGCGATTGACCGTCACACAGCATGTCGATGACCTTGCTGGTCACCTCTTCCCGCCCCTGCATCACCTTGTGTACCCAGACCATATGATTCAGCCCGGCGAAGCTCAGCCGAACCTCCTCTTCTTTTGCGTCCAGCATTCCGGCAATCATATGCTGCATATTGATGGGCACGTTGCACAGGCCGATGATTTTGGCGCTGCTGTAGCGACTCACCGCTTCCGTCACAATCCCGGCCGGATTGGTAAAATTGAGGATAAAGGCATCGGGCGCCAGCGCTTCCACCTTGCGGGCAACCTGTAAAATCACCGGAATAGTGCGCAGCGCTTTGGCAAATCCGCCGACGCCGGTAGTTTCCTGGCCCAGCAGCTGATACTTCAGCCCCAGACGCTCATCCGCCGCCCGCGCCGCCAGCTGACCAACCCGCAGCTGAGTCAGTACAAATTTAGCGCCGCGAATGGCCTCATCCAGGCTGAAATGCACGCTGACCTTAACCTGTTCGAGGCCATGGCGCTTAAACATACGCTGGGTCAGCGCGGCGATAATCGCCACTTTCTCGCGCCCGGCGTCAACATCGACCAGCGCCAGCTCCGTGACCGGAATCTGCTGATGGCGAAGGATGATGCCTTCGATAAGTTCCGGCGTATAGCTGCTGCCGCCGCCGATTACAGCTATTTTCAATGCTTGCATAGTGGCCTCATTTTTGGCGTACAGATCCCCGCGCAAGGCCGCAGTGGCTTTGCGAAATGAACGCGTTGATGGGAAAGCGTTAGTGGTTCAGCAGAGCGAGCGCTTTATCCAGTACGGCGGCCCCGCGCATCATGCCGTAATCCGCCATGTCGATCACCGCCACGGCTTTTCCGTGCGGGGCAGCAAGCTCCGTCAACCGGGCCGCTTCATATTTCACCTGCGGCCCCAGCAAAATCACGTCGGCATTGGGCAACTCGCGCTCAAACTCGGCGACGGGTACAGCGTAAATCTCCAGCGCCAGCGCGCGCTGTTGCGCCTCGGCTTTCATTTTGTTAACCAGCATGCTGGTGGACATTCCGGCGGCGCAGCACAGGACAATACGTGGCATAATTCCTCCCCATGGGTTTTGCTTGAGCAAGTGCTAAACAGGCACCATCGACTATAGGGCGAGGTGCGGGTACAGAAGAAGGCTATATGAAAATTTTTTTCATGTGCGTGATCGAGGCGTTATTTTTCACCCTTATAATTGCCCATAAAAAGCAGAACCAGCAATAATCCCAGGCATTACGCGTGATTAAGTGGTATAAAAAGCCATCATTATTTGAAAAATATTTTCAATCTGGCGGTGGCAGAGAGAGGCTGAAAGCATGGATATCGTAGGACAGTTACAGGAAGGCATGACTCGCTTAAGCGCTCAGGAATCGAAGGTCGCGGCATTTATTCTGCAGAATTTAAGTTTTACCGCCAGCGCCTCGATTGATGAACTGGCGGTGCGCGCTGGCGTAAGCGCAGCCACGATTACCCGCTTTGCCCGCTCCGTAGGCTGCGAGGATATTCGTGATTTGCGTAAGCAGCTGGCGCAGGCTTGCGAACGACGCACCGGTTGGCTAAACGAAGAGAGCGCCGCGCTGCCCGCCGCGTGGCGCGACAAATTAAGCCTGATTAGCACAAGTCTGGAACAACAGCTGGTAAGCACCCCCGAATCTACGCTGCAAAAGCTGCGCACGCGTCTGCAAAATGCCCGCGCCGTACACTGTTTCGCCCTTGGCGCACAGGATATTGCGCTGGCCACGCTGCTCCAGCACCAGTTGCTCTCCATCGGGATCGTGATGAATCTCTGCCAGGACAGCGCCCTGATGCGCATGATAGCCAGTACCCTTAGTGACGATCATCTTCTGCTGGTGCTGGCAACCGGCGAGGCCGATGCGATTTTGCAGGGCGCGACCCTGCTGGCCCGGGTACAAGAAGCGACAATTTTCGCCCTCACTCCCGCCGACCATTCATTAAGCAATATGGCCTCCGCGCTGCTGCCCCTGCCCGAGAATGCACAAGCCGCCCGCTACGCCCTGCTGCTGCTGGTCGACCTGCTTAACGACGCGCTGCTCGCCTGATGTTATCCCTATCGGGCCTGAATTTCCTGCGTTCAGGCCCCATTTTTGCTTATTTTATAAGCGGATAAATTTACATTAAGCGCAAGCGCCCATCATTCCTGCTCTCCTCTTTTTACTTTGTTCTGCATCAATAAAATTGCAAACATCTTTGATGCAAAGCACTACATATAGAACTTAAAATGCGCCCCGGCCCCACATATTGTATTAATAGTCTATTATGTCACCACAACCCATCGTACCCGGGCGGTGATGGGATGTGGATAAAAAGGGCCGGGATCGGAGGGAAACGGCGGCAGCTATAGCGCCCCGGGACTTCGGTTAACCTTCCGCCTCTGTGGATAACCTGTTCTATAAAAAGTATGGAGTGATCATGACACCGCATGTGATGAAACGCGATGGCTGTAAAGTGCCGTTCAAGTCAGAGCGCATTAATGAAGCAATTCTACGTGCAGCTAAAGCAGCGGGAGTCGATGACGCAGACTATTGCGCCACCGTCGCAGAAGTCGTTAGCCAGCAAATGCAGGGCCGTACCCAGGTTGATATCAACGAGATCCAGACCGCCGTTGAGAATCAGCTGATGTCCGGCCCTTACAAGCAGCTGGCGCGTGCCTACATTGAATATCGCCACGACCGCGATAGCCAACGTGAAAAACGCGGTCGTCTGAACCAGGAAATTCGCGGCCTGGTTGAGCAGACCAACTCGGCGTTACTCAACGAGAACGCCAACAAAGACAGTAAAGTCATTCCTACCCAGCGCGATCTGCTGGCGGGTATCGTGGCTAAACACTATGCGCGTCAGCACCTGCTGCCGCATGACGTAGTGATGGCGCACGAGCGCGGCCTGATCCACTATCACGATCTCGACTATTCGCCATTCTTCCCGATGTTCAACTGCATGCTGATCGATCTTAAAGGCATGCTGACGCAGGGTTTTAAAATGGGCAACGCCGAGATTGAGCCGCCGAAGTCCATCTCTACCGCCACCGCGGTAACGGCGCAGATTATCGCGCAGGTCGCCAGCCATATTTATGGCGGCACGACCATCAACCGCATCGATGAAGTGCTGGCGCCGTTTGTTACCGAAAGCTTCAATAAGCACCGTAAAATTGCCGAAGAGTGGCAAATCCCCGACGCCGAAGGTTATGCCCGTTCCCGCACCGAGAAAGAGTGCTACGACGCCTTCCAGTCGCTGGAATATGAAGTGAACACCCTGCATACCGCCAACGGTCAGACGCCGTTCGTCACCTTCGGTTTCGGCCTCGGTACCAGCTGGGAATCGCGCCTGATTCAGCAGTCCATTCTGCGCAATCGCATCGCGGGACTCGGTAAAAACCGCAAAACGGCGGTGTTCCCCAAGCTGGTCTTCGCCATTCGCGACGGCCTGAACCACAAGTTCGGCGATGCGAACTACGACATTAAACAGCTGGCGCTGGAGTGCGCGAGCAAGCGCATGTATCCGGATATCCTCAACTACGATCAGGTCGTGAAGGTGACCGGCTCGTTCAAAACCCCGATGGGCTGCCGCAGCTTCCTCGGCGTGTGGGAAAACGAGGACGGCGAACAGGTGCACGATGGCCGCAACAACCTCGGCGTTATCAGCCTCAACCTGCCGCGTATTGCCCTGGAAGCCCGCGGCGACGAAGCTGTGTTCTGGAAACTTCTGGATGAGCGTCTGCAGCTGGCGCGTAAAGCGCTGATGACCCGCATCGCCCGTCTGGAAGGAGTGAAGGCTCGCGTTGCGCCGATTCTGTATATGGAAGGGGCCTGCGGCGTGCGCCTGAAAGCGGATGACGACGTTTCGGAGATTTTCAAAAACGGCCGCGCGTCGATTTCTCTTGGCTATATCGGTATCCATGAAACCATCAACGCGCTGTTCGGCAATAAGCCTATGTACGATAGCGAAGCGCTGCGTGAAAAAGGCGTCGCCATCGTTCAGCGTCTGCGCGAAGCGGTAGACCAGTGGAAAGACGAGACCGGCTACGGCTTTAGCCTGTACAGCACGCCGAGCGAAAATCTCTGCGACCGCTTCTGCCGTCTGGACACCGCTGAGTTCGGCGTGATCGAAGGCGTCACCGACAAAGGGTATTACACCAACAGCTTCCACCTCGATGTGGAGAAGAAGGTGAACCCGTACGATAAAATCGATTTTGAAGCGCCTTACCCGCCGCTGGCTAACGGGGGCTTTATTTGCTACGGCGAGTACCCGAATATTCAGCACAACCTGCGGGCGCTGGAAGACGTGTGGGATTATAGCTATCAGCACGTGCCCTATTACGGGACCAATACGCCTATCGATGAGTGCTACGAGTGCGGTTTTACCGGTGAGTTCGAGTGTACCAGCAAAGGCTTCACCTGCCCGAAATGCGGCAACCACGATGCCTCTCGCGTGTCGGTAACCCGCCGGGTATGCGGTTATCTCGGAAGCCCGGACGCCCGCCCGTTCAACGCCGGCAAGCAGGAAGAAGTGAAGCGCCGCGTGAAGCATCTGGGCAACGGGCAGATCGGTTAATTCCAGGTGGTTTAGCCCCTCCCCCTCTCCCCAACGGGGAGAGGGGGCCGGCCCCGTAGCCGTTTGGCCACTAAAGAGCCGTTCCCGGATCGCGGCGCAAAGCGCCTTATCCGGGCTACAACCGCGTATGCGGCTTTTCGTAGCCCGGCCGAGCGCAGCGACGCCGGGAGTTGTTCCCTTTACAAATGCACAGCCCCTCCGTTTTCGCAAAGCAATTAGCGTCAGAGCAAGGCGGTAAACGAGGGAATCCCCGGGAGCGTACATTAAGTACGTGACTGGGGTGAGCGAGCGCAGCCAACGCGGCTATGGCGTTAATTGAGAAGCGAAAAATGAATTACCATCAGTACTACCCGGTAGATATTGTTAACGGTCCGGGCACCCGCTGCACCCTGTTCGTTTCCGGCTGCGTTCACGAGTGCCCCGGCTGCTACAACAAAAGCACATGGCGGCTGAACTCCGGCATGCCGTTTACCGCCGAGATCGCCGACCGCATCATTGCTGACCTCAACGATACGCGCATCAGGCGCCAGGGGATCACGCTTTCCGGCGGCGACCCGCTGCACCCGCAGAACGTGCCGGAGATCCTTAAGCTGGTGCAGCGCGTTCGCGCCGAGTGCCCCGGCAAAGATATCTGGGTATGGACCGGCTACAAGCTGGACGAACTTAACGACGCGCAAATGCAGGTGGTGGATCTCATCAACGTGCTGGTTGATGGCAAATTTGTGCAGGATCTCAAAGACCCGGCGCTAATCTGGCGCGGCAGCAGCAATCAGGTGGTGCATCACCTGAGATAGCCTCTCGCGACAGCCGTTTATAGACGTTCCGATAGACGGCTAGTTTTTCTCGTTTTCTCATCGCAATAACATAAACCATCAATCATCACCTCATCCCGAACCTGATACACCAGTCGGTATCCCGCTGATTTCAGCTGAATTTTATAGCAGTCGGGTCAGCCGCGAAGATTCAATATGAAGGTTCTCCAGCACGACCGCCAGCTGACTTTTGAACTGCTCTTTTACGGTTTCACCCAGCTTATACCATTCTCTGGCAGCGCATCTCAAAACCGGCTGACGCACTCCATGGCCACCGCTTTAAACTCAGCAAAGCTGCGGGTGGCAGCCAGGCGGGGCATTGCGCGCTCGCGCAGGAAAGTGACGAAAATATCGTAGATCGCCATCGCCTCTTCATACTCGCTTTTACTGATGGCGAGCAGGAAGATGATATGCGCGGTTTCATCGCCCCAGGCGATGCCGTGCGGCGCAATCACGGTATAAACCACGGTCTTTTTTGCCAGCAGCCCGAGGGCGTGAGGTAACGCGATCCCGTCGCCGAGCATGGTACTGACGATAGCCTCACGCTCCGCGACCGAATCATGGAACTCCGCCCCGACAAACCCCTCCTGCTGCAGCTGCTGGCACAGCGTAGCAAACAGCGCCTGCTGATCCATCGGGGTATCTATCACCTGAAAGTGAGTCTCATCAAAATACTTATTCAGCATCCAGGGACGGGTACGGTCCACCAGCACCAGCTTGCCGATTTGGTCGAGCTGGTAGTCGGTAGGAAATGGCGCAATGGTAACTACCGGCTTATCTTTCTCGCTGATGCGCACGGTGGAAATGACAAAATCTTCCGCGATCTCTTCCCGCTGTTCATATTCGCGCTGCGAGAGGGTGGCGGCAATTTCCAGCTGCGGATACTTACGCTGCAGGATGGCTTCAATCATCCTCACCATCGCATTGCTGGTATCGCAGACCAGCAGCACCTGAGGCTGGCGCTGGTAGCCGATATTGTAATGGCGCTCCAGCCCGACGCCGATATGCAGCACCAGAAAGCCGATCTCGTTTTCACTGATGGCGTAGGGGGTATATTTTCCCCAGCTGGATACCGCCGCCAGGGTCATGTCCCACGCCATGGGGTAGTGCTGTTTGATATTTTCCAGAAGCGGGTTGGGGATCATTATCTGGTAGCGCACGCGGGTGATCATGGTCTTAATATGGGTCAGCAAATCCGCATGCAGCTGGGCATCCTCCAGCAAATTATAGTTATATTGCTGATTGATATAGCGCAGGATGTAGTTCACCAGCGCTTCGTCGTCGTCGGCGCTGATAGTCCCCGGATCGACATCCTGCACCTGGCGGGCGGCAAGGTGGACGCACAGCCACTCCTCTTCCGCCGGAGCAAGCAGTTTGCCCGCCAGCTGCTGCATCGTATTTGCCAGCTCGTGGGCGGCATCGCGTACATTTTGCGCGACATCCTCGGCGCTAAAATCGGCTAAAGGATATCCTTCGCTCACTCGGCGCACGGCAACCGCGCCGTACAGGCAAATAAAGCGCTCCCCGGCGTCGGTCAGGCGAACGTGATGGCGGGTTAGCGTTTCCTGCAGCACGCCAGCCAGCAGCGTCGGTACGCTGGCATCAAACGCTTCTTCACCGATAAGCGGGTTCAGCGGCCCCTGCTGACTTAGCTCCCACAGCAGATCGGTCAGGCAGGCGCGAATGGAGACCTCGCTGCCAAACAGCTTCATACCGTGACGCGGCCGGGTCTCAAGGGTGAGCTGATAACGCTGAAAGCGCTCGCGTACGTCAACCATATCGCCCTGTAAGGTGGCGCGGCTGACGAACCACGCATCGGCCAGATCCTCCAGCTTGATTGAGAAAGCGGAAGTTAAAAAGCGCACCAGCAAAAAGTGGATGCGATCCGCCGCGGTTCGCGGGATATGCTGCGCTTTCGGCGCACTCTCTTCCAGCGTCTGATAGCGCGACGGATCGTGAATCACCAGCTGATAACCGCTGCCGCGGGTGAGGATAAACTGCGCGCCATAGTGCTGCAGCAGCGCGTTCAACGCGGTGATGTCCGCGCGCACCGTGCGAGTAGAAACCGACAGCCGCTGCGCCAGCTCCTCCTGGGGCAGCGTTTCGTTTTGCAACAGGGTAAACAGCTGCGCTAAACGTTGATTGGGAAATCGCATGTCAGTTCCTTTTTCTTACGGCTCAGGGTTGAGCGGATATCACCATCTGCGACGGGCTGCCAACCGGGGTATAGTCCGGAGAGAACGTCAGCCTGCCATCCTTCGGCGCGACGCGAAAGCGGGTGATGTTGTCGCTACGCTGGTTCATGACGTACAGCCACTGCCCCTGACTGTCGAGCGTCAGCGTGCGCGGATAGTCGCCGCGGGTCCAGATATCGTCCTGATGGCGCAGGCTACCGTCTGCCAGCACCGTAAAGTGGCCGATGCTGTTATGCAGTCGATTGGCAACGTACAGCTGCTTGCCGTCGCGGCTCAGAACCAGACCGGCGGCAAAACTGGTGCCCTTATACGCTTCCGGCAGCGCCGAGACCGTTTTCCCCTCGCGCAACAGGCCGCTTTGCTTATCGAGATGATAGAAAGTGAGCGTCGACGCCTCTTCGTTAATTAACCATAGCCCGTCGCCCTGCGGCGTAAACACAAAATGGCGCGGTCCGGCGCCGGGAGATGAGGCCGCAATAAACGGCGGATCGTTCGGCGTTAGCTTCCCGGTGGCGTTATCCAGCCGGTACTGATAGATCCGATCCAGCCCGAGGTCGGTGGAGTAAACGAACTTACCGCTGGGATCGGCGGCGATCATATGGGCGTGGGGGCCGTTATGATCGCTAATGGCAAAACTGCCTTCAACGGCTGCCGCCGGGCGTTCCGCACCCGCAGGGCCTTGATCCTGATGCACGTCCACCGCCTCGCCCAGGTTACCATCTTCTTTCACCGGCAGCACGGCGATACTACCGCTGACGTAGTTTGCCACCAGCAGATGGCGTCCATCGGAAGTCAGGGAGAGATAAACCGGCCCGGCGCCGCCGGAAGCGACCTGATTCAGCTCACGCAGTTCGCCGTTACTGCCGATGCGCCACGCCTGCACCACACCCTTTTCCATTTCGCTGGCGGCGTACAGGGTTTTGCCATCCGCCGAAACGGTGAGCTGGGCCAGGTTAGGTAGCTTAGCGACCAGCGCTTTATCGCGCAGCTCCCCAGTCTGGTTATCGACGGTAAAGCGATACAGGCCTTCCCCATTGGGGTTGTAGGTACCGACCCAGGCGTACTGGGTTTGCGCAGCGGCGCCGGCGGCGAGCAGAGAGAGTGAAGCAACAAGCAGGTGACGAGCGGTTGGCATGGTGACTCCTTGATGGTTCGGTGGAGGTTTCCCCTTACCCTAATCCTCGCCCATAGGGCCGAGGGCGCAGTTCGGTATTTCTTCGCGCGTTCGGCGCAAAAGGCTCCGTCTCTGCTTTTCTCCCTCTCCCTGTCAGGGAGAGGGCCGGGGTGGAGGGGCAATCGGCGCTATTGTACTAACTGTTTGGTGATCGAAAGCAGCTGACGCACGTCCGCCGGGCGGGTATTACCGCTGGCTTTATCAATAATCGAACTGTAGATATGCGGGATAATTTTACTCACGCCGGCGTCCAGCGCGATCTGCAGGATCTCGCCGTAGTTTTCCAGATCGATCCCGCCGGTGGGCTCCAGCCAGAAATCATGACGGGCGCAGGCCTCGGCCACCGCAATAAACTCGTCACGATGCTTTAGCCCGCCCATCGGAAAGTATTTGATCGAACTGCCGCCCATATCTTTCAGCAGCGCAATCGCGGTTTCCAGCGGCACGATGCCGTCCGGCGCGCCGCTGCTGAGCGGGCCGGTGGAGATCTTCACCCTTCCCGGCGTACCGGTTGGCGACACCAGGCCGTTAACCACGGTTTCGTTCTGGCCCAGCAGCGCGCGGCTGGTCGCCACGCCGGTAAATACCTGGTTGACGTGCTGCGGCTGCACCTGACGCGAAATTTCGCTGACCATCGCCGACTGGTTCGGGTCGCCCGCGCCCAGCCCCACGGAGAGCGCGTTATCAATCCGCTGCGCGTATTCACGCATATCGGCAACCGCGCTGGCGACGTCCGGGTAATTTTTGGAGAGCACGCCCACCAGTACATGACCTTCCGCCGCCTCATAAATCTCGCTGGCGTTCTCTTTGCTTCCCGCCAGCACGTTCAGGCAGACGCGGTCACGATAAAAATTAGGGGTCAGTTTCATGCGTTTTTCTCCTTGTTCAAAACCTCTGCGATGCGACGGGAGACAATCTCCAGCTGCTGCGCGTTCACGCTGCGGACATCGGCTTCAATAATGCCTTCATTTGCTTTATAGCCACGGAAGTAGATGGCGTATTCGCCCTGCTTCAGCGCATTGACCAGATCGCCGGTGTTGACGCCGGTCACCGCTTCATCAAACTTAATCTCCGCCCGCGCGATATCGCGGCCGGCGCTGTCCCAGACCACGCGCGCGGTGACGCCATCGAGCGTATTAAGCTGCTGAATAAACGGCGTCATCTTCGCCACCATCTCTTCACCGCTCTCTTTGCTCGCCGTCAGATAGTGTTCAATGGCGCAGGTCAGGCCGAGGATCCCCTCTTTACCCACCTTCATCGCCCGGCCAATGCCGTTCGACTGGCGTTTGACCCACTCAACGTATTGGGTTTTGCCGATAACCAGCCCGCTGGTCGGCCCTTCTATCGCCTTCGCGCCGCTATAAATCACCAGATCCGCGCCGGCGCGATAGTAGGCCTGGAGGTCTTCTTCCGCCGCCGCATCGACAATCAGCGGCAGATTATGGCTCTTCGCCACCGCTGCCGCCTGCGCCACGTTGAGCATGCTTTTCTGCACGCAGTGGTGGGATTTGATATACAGAATGGCCGCGGTGCGCGGGGTGATAGCCGCCGCCAGCTGCCCGGCGGAACATTCGTTGGCGTAGCCCGCTTCCACCAGCCTGCCGCCGCCCAGCGCTACCATGGTGCCCACCGGCGCGCCAAAGTTGACGTTGTGGCCCTTAGGCAGCACGATTTCGTTGTTTTCAATCGGCGTCACGTGCAGGTTTTCCAGCAGCCAGTCGCTGTCTTTTACCAGCACCGCCGCCACCGACTGGGCGATGCCCGCCGAGGCGCAGGAGACAACGGTCGCCCCTTCCACGTCCAGCAGCTTCGCAATATACGCGCCGGTTTTATTGACCAGATCTTTCATCTCGAAGTACTGGTTCATCCCCGCCATCGCGGCTTCCACGACTTCCGGTCGCGGCGTCGAGACGCCGAGAATGGTCATGCGTCCGGAGGTGTTAATGACCTGCTTTAAATCATATTTCTCAAAAATCGAAGGCATTTTCCGCGCTCCCTTGTTCGGTCAGATAGCCCTTGCCCGCGCGAATGGCGGCAAGCGGCAGCAGAATCTTGTCGGCCTGAAGGCTCTCTTTTTCAGCATCCACCAGCACCGTTGGCGTCTGCGCGAGAGTAAACAGCGTCAGGTCAGCGTCATAGCCCACTTCCAGCCGCCCTTTATGGGAAAGATGCAGGCCTTCCGCGGCGTTGGCGGTCACGCAGTCGATAACCTGCGGCAGCGACATCCCTATAGCGAGGAATTTCGACATCACCAGCGCCAGCGAGCGCACCGGACCGTCGATACGGTTGCGGCAGTAAATATCGGAGCTGATGGTGTGCGGCAGAATGCCCATGGCAATCGCCCGGCGCGCCACTTCGAAGCTGAAGCTGGCGGTGCCGTGGCCGATATCAAGGCGCACGCCGCGCTGTAGCGCGCGGGTAATCGAACTCTTCAGCTCGCCGGACGGCGTCAGAATGCGGTTGGGCTTGCCGTTATAGCAGTGAGTAATAATGTCGCCGGAGGTCAACAGATCGGCGATTTCATCCAGATCGGGCGGATTGTTGCCGATATGCACCATCAGCGGCAGGCCGCCGTTTTCCTGCTGAATTGCCTTTGCGCGCGCCAGCGGCATTATGCCGTTTTCACCCACCACGCTGCTGCTCATCCGCGCCTTCAGGCCGACGATAAAGTTCGGGTAGCGGTTGACCGCCTGCTTCACCGCCTCTGCGTCGATATTCGCCATATTGGCCAGTTCATTCTGGGCAATCAGCCCGACGCGGGAAATGTTAAGCAGGGCATAAACCTCGGTCGCGGCTTTGCGGGTCAGTTGGTAGAAGTCATCAACGTCGTCCGCACCGGTGCTGCCCGCGTCAATCACGGTGGTCACGCCGGTAGCAACCCCCACGCTGTCCGGCTCATCATGGTAAATCGGCGAGTTCGGATAGCAGTGAACGTGAGAGTCAATCCAGCCTGCGCTGACGTAATAGCGGCCGTCCAGTTCAAGGGTTTTGCGCGCAGGCGCGCTAATCTCGCCAAGCGCCGCGATTTTACCGTCCCGGATGGCGATATCGGTCAGGGTATCGTCGACGAGGCGCGCACGGCGCAGGAGTAAATCAAACATATCTCTCTCCTGTTAACGCGGGCGCCGCGGCGCCCGCAGGACTTAACTAATCGCCACCGGGAAGATTGACCCAAGAAGCATGGCGCCAAGGATCGCGCCGCCGGTGATAGGCTTCTGCCAGATGTAGAACAGCAGCGCGCCCGCCAGGGAACCGATGCCGATTGGAATAGAAGCGGTCATGGCGCTGAGAATAATCAACGGTCCGAGGAAGCGGCCTGAGGCGTTACCGGCCCCCATCATGACGTCCGCGCCGTAGGTGGAGTCGCTCTGGTTGATGGTGAATTTGCGCGCCAGGATAATGATGTAGCCAATGGCGAGCCCCAGCACCAGGCCGGTGACCAGCGAGGCGGCAAAGTTGGCGACCGGGAAAACAAAGCCCGCGCCGAGCAGCAGAGCCGGAACGCCTAAGCCGACGCCGGTCTGGATCGCCCCGCCGATATCCAGAATCCCCACCAGTGAGCCTTCGATAATACGCGCGAACAGGAAGCTGGCGCCGAACGCCGCGACCGCGCCGTAGGCACCGGTATCAATTCCCGCTTTCAGCATCGCCACGAAGGCGACTTCGTTAAACGCGCCGATGCCGTAGAGGTAGTACATATGCGTCCCGGCAAAAACGCCGGCGGAGAGCAGACCAACAAAGATCGGGAACGACCAGTCGGCATACCAAAAACCTTTATTTTGTTCCATGAGAGGCCCCTGTTATTTACCGCTGAGCGAGTTGTGGATCAGTTCCAGCCAGTTCGGCACGGTCAGATGGAAGGATTCAATCATCTTCATGTCGAAACCGCGGAAGAAGCCGCTCAGAACGAACAGCGCGACGATTGCTACCATCATCACTTTGGTGACGCGGTGCCAGCCGCTCTCTTCCACGCCTTTGCCGATCAGGATGCCCAGCACCAGACCCGGGACGGCGTTACCCATAATCAGCTGCGCCGCGCCGCCGAAAATCGTCGCCCAAAAGCCCGACTTTTTGCCGGCATCAATCGCCGCCAGCCAGAAGATGACCGGCATCACCGTGTTCACCAGCAGGTTTGCCGCCGGAACCAGCACTTTGACCGCCGTCACCTGTAGCGCTTCCGGTACTGAAGAGGCGGTCAGGTTGAGGAAAGCCACAACGATCATGCCGATAATGCCGCAAGCGATGGCCATCTTTTTCGGATCGTGCAGCGTCTCGCCGACGTTGCGGTTTTTGATCATCAGCGCTGCCGCCCCCCAGTTGGGGATGATGCGGTGGTCAACGTCCTGAGTGAAGGAGCCTGCCGCGACGGAAGAGGCCCAGGCGTTGAAGAAGAAGCCCAGACCAAAAGAGAAGTGTGAAGCCGGATCGCCTTCACATGAATTCAGCTCGCCCAAGGTACGAAACGCCCCCATCCCCTGCGTGGTGGGCGCATGAAACATGCGTGCCGCTCCGGCGCCTACGCCGACGCCGACCAGGCCGCCGATGATGAGCGATTTTATTAAAATTATCAGGAACATAGTCTGACCCTTTGGTGAAAATCAGGTTTGCGTGACGAAATCCACTTTATCGAGATTAATGGCGGTCACGGTGACGGTAACGTTCAGCTCCACGCTGTAGGTCCGTCGCTCACGGCGCAGAAAGAAGAATAAAAATGCCTCTTTCCGTACCGCTTCACGCGCATGAACAACCTCCACATCCTGTGGTTCAATACGCAGTAAGATGTGCGGCGACGTTTTCATCACCGCCGCCTGGACATGGTTCAGGGCATCGGCGAAAGCACGCGTTTTGCTCTCGCCTTTGCCGGTAACGCTCACCGTGGTGGTGAATTGCTCTTTCATACTCACGCGCCGTATTTCTTCTTCCAGGCTTCCACCAGGCGTTCGCCCAGTTCTTCTTTATCCATAAAGCCGAAGCCCAGTACGTTGTAGCCTTCGTTGATCGCGGTGACGCCCTCATCAACGGAACGCATGCCATATTTTGCTTTGTAGCCATGCTTATTCTGCGCGGTGATTGCCCCTGCGCCGCCGCTGCCGCAGAAAGAGATACCGAAGGTAGCGTTTTCGGCTTTCATCATGTCGCCCAGCTTCATATCCGCAGCAACGCCCGGAACGACAACGGCGCGAGCGCCAGCTTTTTCCGCACCTGCGGCAACTTTTTGACCTTTACCCAGGCGATCGCCAATAACAACGGTGATTTGTTCCATTTGTATGCTCCTTACAGGTTATCTTTCGCGACTTCGAAGTGGACGGACAGCAGCCAGGCTTCTTCATCTGGCAGATTGCCGAACTGCGCGACCACTTCGCGGGCCAGCATCATTGAATCTTCTGAGATCTCTTCGAACAGGCTGGCATCCACTTCCGGCAGCGGCTCGCCGCTGATTGACCGATGGGCCATCGCCCGAACGTGGGAAGTCAGCATTTGCTCCTGAACGTCGTTGGGAACGATGTTGCGGCGGCTTAATAGCGCGAAAACCTGCTGCAGCATCCTGTCGGCCAGCTGTTCGGTTAGCGTGGCCTGCTCCTCTGGGACGTGTGTTACCGCTCCGTTATTCACTTGAATTACCCCGTTGATGTCTCTGGGGATAACACTAATGCCGGGGGATAAGAGTTTGTAGCGAGTTGTTTTCCACTTCGAAGTGGAAAGAACGACGGCATGTGTGATTCATTTCACATAACCACAGAGAATGTGTTCACTTAGCCAAATTCGCGTGATGGATATCACATAATCGCAGCGCTGGCGGCGCGGAACGACCTGAAGAGAAAAACGCAGAAATGTGATGGAACAAGTTTTTTATCCGCCCGCCAGGCTGCCGGGAAAGCGGAAAGGGTTGGGATCAAGGTTGAGGATGGGAAAAGGGCTTGAGGTTACCGACCGAGGATTCAGGTTTAGATTTGGGGTCTGGTAGGCCGGGCAAGGCGTCAGCCTCCGCCCGGCAGAAATACCCGAAATCTGCAGACGATTAACGATACTTCTTATGATACGTATTGCGGGTGGTTTTAAACTCTTCCGCTGCGGCCTGAGCCTCTTTGACTTTACCTTCGTCAGCCAGCTTCAGCGCGCCGTCAATCTGGCCGATCAGCACATCAAAACCGTGACGATAGTCCTTCATTTCCGCGCTGTCATCCGCTTTACCTTCCAGCTTCGGCGGCGTCTCTTTCTGGGCGTCAACCGCCGCTGTACGCATCTTATTCAGCGCCGCTTTCAGCTCACCGGCATCTGAAGTTTTCTGCACCACTTGCAGGTTCTCGGCAAGGGTATCCATATCTTCGCCCAGATCGGCGAAAGCCGATGCCGAACCAAGCGCAAAAGCCGATACGGCCAGCATCGCTAACAGTTTTTTACGCATTGCTCACTTCCTTTTTTATTATTAAGCACACAGGTGTTATTGACCGGCGATCTTCATCTCCGGCAGCAGTACAGAACCGCACTGAATGTTGCTGCGCGTTTCGATATCGTCGCCGATGGTCACGATATTACGCCACATATCTTTCAGATTTCCTGCAATGGTTATCTCACTGACCGGATACTGAATTTCGCCGTTTTCTACCCAGAAGCCGGATGCGCCGCGTGAGTAGTCGCCGGTGACGCCGCTTACACCCTGCCCCATCAGTTCCGTGACGACAAGACCGGTCCCCATCTCTTTAAGCAACTTTGCAAAACTCAGGCCACGACCGTTAATACGCCAGTTATGAATGCCGCCCGCGTGGCCGGTGCTCTTCAATCCCAGCTTGCGCGCCGAGTAGTTGGTCAACAGCCACTGGGTTAGTATGCCGTCTTTAATGATATCGCGGCGTTCCGTACGCACGCCTTCGCTATCAAACGGCGTAGAGGCCAGCCCCTTCAGCAGATGCGGATGCTCTTCAATGGTCAGCCAGTCCGGCAGGATCTGGGTTCCCAGCGCATCAAGCAGGAAGGTGGATTTACGGTAAACCGAACCGCCGGCAATCGCCCCGACCAGATGACCAAACAAACCGGTAGCCACTTCATTGGCGAAAATCACCGGCGCTTTCATCGTCGATAGCTTACGCGGGGCCAGGCGCGACAGGGTGCGGCGGGCGCACTCTTCGCCAACCCACTCCGGCGATTGCAGATCGCCAATCGCCCGGCCAATGGTGTAAGCGTAATCGCGCTCCATATCGCCATTCTCTTCAGCAATCACGCAGCTGGAGAGCGAATGGCGAGTCGAGCAGTAGCTCTGCAGCATGCCGTGGCTGTTACCAAACACTTTGATGCCGTAATGGCTGTTAAAGCTACCGCCTTCGGTATTGCTGATGCGTTTATCAGCTTTCAGCGCCGCCTGTTCCGCGCGGGAGGCCAGCTCAATGGCTTCATCCGGGGAAACATCCGCCGGGTGGAACAGGTCCAGATCCGGGGCATCAAAAGCCAGCAGTTCTTTATCCGCCACGCCCGTGCACGGGTCCGGCGAGGTGTAGCGGGCAATATCCAGCGCCGCCTGCACCGTGCGGGCAATGGCCTGCGGGCTAAGGTCGGTCGAAGAGGCGCTGCCTTTACGGTTCTGATGATAAACGGTGATGCCTAGCGCACCATCGCTATTGAATTCTACGTTCTCCACTTCGCCGTAGCGGGTGCTAACGCCGATACCGGTGGTTTTGCTGACGGAGACTTCCGCGCCGTCGGATTTGCCTGCCGCCAGTTCCAGCGCCGTGGTCACGGCCTCTTCCAGCGTCTTACGCTGTTGTGCAACTTGAGAGATGACTTTCATCGCTAATGCCATAATGTAAGAAGGAGTTAACTGAAGTCTAACAGAGAACCGTTTTTCAGTGCGCGCCTTAACTGGTAACATTAGTCTCTTTTTTAAGGAGCCTGAGATGACAAAGCAGCCCGAAGACTGGCTCGACGACGTCCCTGGTGATGACGTCGAAGATGAAGACGATGAAATTATCTGGGTCAGTAAAAGTGAAATTAAGCGCGACGCCGAAGAACTGAAGCGTCTTGGCGCGGAAATGGTCGAGCTGGGTAAAAACGCGCTCGATAAAATCCCGCTGGATACCGACCTGCGCGACGCGATTGAGCTCGCACAGCGTATCAAGAAAGAAGGCCGCCGCCGCCAGCTGCAGCTGATTGGTAAAATGCTGCGCAGCCGTGACGTCGAGCCGATCCGTCAGGCGCTGGACAAGCTGAAGAACCGCCACAACCAGCAGGTTGCGCTGTTCCATAAGCTTGAACAGATCCGCGATCGTCTGATTGATAATGGTGATGACGCCGTTGCGGAAGTGCTGAACCTGTGGCCTGACGCCGACCGTCAGCAGCTGCGTTCTCTTATCCGCAACGCGCAAAAAGAGAAAGAAGGTAATAAACCGCCGAAATCCGCGCGGCTTATCTTCCAGTATTTGCGTGAACTGGCCGAAAACGAAGGCTAACTCTGCATAACTCCCCCGGATTACGGCGCTTGCCCGATCCGGGCGACCCGCCCTCCCGTACAAGCGACATCATCGATCTCTCCCTTCTTCTTTCCTCTGTATCCTGATTGGTTTTAATTTTTCATTTTAATTTCAAATAAGCGTTTAATTTTAACCTTTATTTCACAATAAAACCTGACACGGCAAGACAGCCAACCGCTCTCTTTTCACCACTCTTGAAAAATTAAAATTATAATTACATGATTTTAATGAATTAAATAATATCACCTCGCCTTTAACAGGCTGCCTTTAACAGCAGTTTGCTTATCTTTGATCCATCTCTCAAAACGGTTTTTGTATTTCATACATTATTATAATGAAAAATTAATTTCATTAGCGGGCGAATAAACGCAACGGTACCCGAGAAGTTTCTGATCAGTCAGTTCTGTTAATTAAAACCAGGCATCTGCAGTGGCGGAAGGTTTGGCGTCATTACAGGAAAGGCACATGTTTTACTTAAGAGAATTCAATCCCTTACGGAGAAAACTTATGTCACTCATCACCAGTAATGACGACCTCGATGCCCTGGTCGCGCGGGTACGAAAGGCGCAACAGGCCTATGCCAGCTTTTCTCAGGAGAAGGTCGATAAAATCTTTCGCGCCGCCGCGCTGGCCGCCGCCGATGCCCGCATTCCGCTGGCCAAAATGGCGGTTGCCGAGTCCGGCATGGGCATCGTGGAAGATAAAGTCATCAAAAACCACTTTGCCTCCGAATATATCTACAACGCCTATAAAGATGAGAAAACCTGCGGGGTGCTGTCTGAAGATGACGCCTTTGGCACCATGACCATTGCCGAACCCATCGGCCTGATCTGCGGGATTGTCCCCACCACCAATCCGACCTCCACCGCCATTTTTAAGTCGCTGATTAGCCTCAAAACCCGCAACGGCATCGTTTTCTCCCCGCACCCGCGGGCGAAAAACGCCACCAACCGTGCGGCGGAGATCGTGCTGCGCGCGGCGGTAGAGGCCGGCGCGCCGCCGGATATCATTGGCTGGATTGACGAGCCGACCGTGGATTTGTCCAGCCGCCTGATGCACCACCCGGACATCAACCTGATCCTCGCCACCGGCGGGCCGGGCATGGTCAAAGCGGCCTACAGCTCCGGTAAACCGGCGATTGGCGTCGGCGCGGGCAACACCCCGGTGGTGATCGATGAAACCGCCGACGTGAAGCGCGCGGTGGCTTCGATTCTGATGTCAAAAACCTTCGATAACGGCGTCATCTGCGCCTCCGAGCAGTCGGTGGTGGTCGTGGATGCGGCCTACGACGCGGTACGCGAACGTTTCGCCAGCCACGGCGGCTATCTGCTGCAGGGGCAGGAGCTGAAGGCCGTGCAGGGGATTCTGCTGAAAAACGGCGCACTCAACGCGGCTATTGTCGGGCAGTCAGCGGTCAATATTGCCGGAATGGCCGGGATCGCGGTGCCTGCGGACACCAAAATCCTGATTGGCGAAGTCCGGGACATCGACGACAGCGAGCCTTTTGCCCACGAAAAGCTGTCGCCCACGCTCGCCATGTACCGGGCGAAGGATTTCGCCGATGCCGTGGAGAAAGCGGTGAAGCTGGTGGATATGGGCGGCATCGGCCACACCTCCTGCCTGTATACCGACCAGGATAACCAGGCGGATCGCGTCAGGCTGTTTGGCGAAAAGATGAAAACCGCGCGCATCCTGATCAACACCCCGACCTCCCACGGCGGGATCGGCGACCTCTACAACTTCAGCCTCGCCCCTTCCCTGACCCTCGGCTGCGGCTCCTGGGGCGGCAACTCGATCTCGGAAAACGTCGGGCCGAAACACCTGATTAACAAGAAAACCGTGGCTAAGCGAGCTGAAAACATGTTGTGGCACAAACTTCCGAAATCTGTCTACTTCCGTCGGGGCTCACTGCCAGTCGCTTTGGACGAAGTGATCACCGATGGTCACAAACGCGCGCTGATCGTCACCGACCGCTTCCTGTTTAACAACGGCTACGCGGATCAGATCACTTCCGTACTGAAAGCGGCTGGCGTTGAAACAGAAGTTTTCTTTGAAGTGGAAGCTGACCCGACTCTGACCATCGTCCGTAAAGGCGCTGAGCTGGCGAACGCTTTCAAACCGGACGTGATTATCGCCCTGGGCGGCGGCTCCCCGATGGACGCGGCGAAAATCATGTGGGTCATGTACGAACATCCGGAAACCCACTTCGAAGAGCTGGCGCTGCGCTTTATGGATATCCGTAAACGTATCTACAAGTTCCCGAAAATGGGGGTTAAAGCCAAAATGGTGGCGATCACCACCACGTCTGGTACCGGCTCGGAAGTGACGCCGTTCGCCGTTGTTACCGATGACGCCACCGGGCAGAAGTACCCGCTGGCTGACTATGCCCTGACCCCGGATATGGCGATTGTTGATGCCAACCTGGTCATGGAAATGCCGAAGTCCCTGTGCGCGTTCGGTGGTCTGGATGCGGTGACCCATGCGCTGGAAGCTTACGTTTCCGTACTGGCCTCCGAGTTCTCTGACGGCCAGGCGCTGCAGGCGCTGAAGCTGCTGAAAGATAACCTGCCGGCGTCTTACCATGAAGGTTCCAGGAACCCGGCAGCGCGTGAGCGCGTGCACAGCGCGGCGACTATCGCCGGTATTGCCTTTGCCAACGCCTTCCTCGGGGTATGCCACTCGATGGCGCACAAGCTGGGTTCACAGTTCCACATCCCTCACGGCCTGGCGAACGCGCTGATGATTTGCAACGTCATTCGCTATAACGCCAACGACAACCCGACCAAACAGACGGCATTCAGCCAGTATGACCGCCCGCAGGCCCGTCGTCGCTATGCGGAAATCGCCGACCACCTGGGTCTGACTGCACCGGGTGACCGCACCGCAGCGAAAATCGAAAAACTCCTTGGCTGGCTGGAAGCACTCAAAGCTGAACTGGGCATACCAAAATCCATCCGCGAGGCGGGGGTGCAGGAGGCCGATTTCCTCGCCCACGTCGATAAGCTGGCGGAAGATGCGTTCGATGACCAGTGCACCGGCGCCAACCCGCGCTATCCGCTGATTTCTGAATTGAAACAGCTGCTGACAGACAGCTTCTACGGCAATCAATACGCTGAAAAATCACCGACCGCAGCCGGAAAATCGCAAAAAGCGGAGGCCGTTGTCCGGAAATAAGCGCTTATTCAATATTCAAGAAAGTGGCTGACCCGGCGGTAAGTGATTTACCGCCGCTCAGAGGCTGATTATGAGAGAAAGTCGACAGATATTATCATGGAGAAAAATATGACTACTGTACCAAGACTGAAATATTTCGTTGATGGTCAATGGCGCGTTTCGCAGACCGAACGCTATATGGACGTCTATAATCCAAGTACCGGGGAAGTCATGGCTCAGGCCCCCTGCTGCACCGAGCAAGAAGTGCTGGATGCCGTTGCCGCGGCGCGCAAAGCCTTTCCGGCGTGGTCAGATACTCCGGCGATTAAACGCTCGCAAATTATGTTTCGCGTTCGTGAATTATTAATCCAGCATCAGGATCGCTTAACCGAGCTGGTGGCGAAAGAAAACGGTAAAGCCTGGGGAGATGCTCAGGGCGATGTATTAAAAGCGAAAGAGGGCACCGAGCTTGCCTGCTCTATCCCGACTCTGCTGGCGGGTGAAAATCTGATGGACGCGTCAGCCGGGATCGACACTAACCTTTACCGTGAGCCGATTGGCGTGTTCGCCGGCATTGTGCCGTTTAACTTCCCGGCGATGATTCCGATGGGATGGATGGCGCCGCTATGCGTCGCATCCGGTAACACTATGGTGATTAAAGCGGCCAGTATGACGCCGATGACCTGTATGGAAATCACCAAACTCTATCAGGAAGCGGGCGTACCGGATGGCGTGATTAACATCGTGACCTGTTCACGTAACGAAGCCGATATTCTGCTGACTCATCCGGACGTTAACGGCGTCTCATTCGTCGGCTCGACGTCCGTCGGCCTGCACGTATACTCCAAAGCCGCCGCCCACGGCAAACGCGTCCAGGCGCTGTGCGAAGCAAAAAACCATGCCCTGGTGCTGGCCGATGCGCCAGTTAACCGTACCGCCGCCGGCATTATCAACGCCGCGTTCGGCTGCGCGGGCGAACGCTGTATGGCGCTGCCGGTCGTCGTGGTGCAGGAAGAGATTGCCGACAAGCTGATTGCCGCTGTCGTCGAAAAAGCCAAACAGCTGAAAATCGGCCCCGGCTATCTGCGCGATACCGACATGGGTCCGGTGATTTCTAAAGACCATAAACAATCCGTCATCAACTGGATTAATAAAGGCATCGAAGAGGGTGCGAAGCTGGTGCTCGATGGTCGCGATATTAAGGTGCCGGGCCAGGAAAAAGGCTTCTATGTCGGGCCGACTATACTCGATGGCGTGACCGAGGAGATGAGCGTCGGGACGCAGGAAATTTTCGGGCCGGTCCTGTGCTTTAAGCGGGTAAAAACCTTCGAAGAAGGTCTGAAATTAATGAACAATAACCCGTTTGCCAACGGCTCGGTTATTTTCACCCAAAGCGGCTACTACGCCCGCGAGTTCCAGAAACGCACCCACGGCGGTATGGTCGGTATTAACGTCGGCATCCCGGTACCGGTCGGCGTATTCCCCTTCTCAGGTCATAAACAGTCGTTCTTCGGCGACCTGCACTGCCTGGGCAAAGATGGCGTTCGTTTCTATACAGAGTCCAAATGCGTGACTTCGCGCTGGTTTGATGAAGAAGAAGCAAAACGCGAAAAAGTCGACTCCTGGGACGGTACGATTTAATAGCCATTTAAACCCAACATATAACGAGTTGCGGGACAGGTAGCAACCCAGCGAATCCTCAGTCATTTACTGGCGTAAATGGCTGAGGTCAACAAATGCGGGCAACGTACAAGCAGCTTGAAATATGACGGTCAGCTCCCTCCAGATATTGCTCCGGCAGTATCTGGAGCATTAATTCGATTTTTTTATTCTGCACGTGTCGCTGAATCGTTAATAACGACTGCACACTAAAAAAATCCTTAATATTAAATGGAGTTTCCTATGACCCAGGCCTTCTCAATTCCTCGCAGTATTATTTATGGCGAAAATGCTTTAGAGCATCTTTCCACCCTGAGCGGAAAAAAAGCCGCATTAGTCACCGGCGGCAGTTCAATGAAGCGTTTTGGCTTTCTGGATAAAGCCGTCAGCGAACTCAATAAAGCGGGTATAGAGTGCATTATTATCGATAATGTTGAACCCAATCCGTCCATTAAAACCGTCTGGCGCGGAGCCAAAGCGATGCTGGCCTTTGAACCTGACTGGATAGTGGCCATTGGCGGCGGTTCCGCGCTGGATGCCGCTAAAGTTATGTGGTGTTTCTATGAACATCCGCAGCTGAAGTTTGAGGATATTATTCCCGTCGGTGCCATGCCGCCGCTGCGCAGCAAAGCACGGTTTGTGGCGATCCCCTCCACCAGCGGCAGCGCGTCCGAAATCACCGCCTTCTCGGTGATCACCGATACGGCAAATCATATCAAATACCCGATTGTTGCCGCCGATCTGGTGCCGGATATCGCCATTCTCGACCCCACTATTCCGGCAAAAATGCCGCCTCACGTGACGGTTCACACCGGCATGGACGTTTTGACCCATGCGATTGAAGCCTACGTCTCCACTGCAGCCAACTCTTTTACCGACCCTTATGCGGTAGAGGCCATTCGGCTGGTATTTAAGCATCTGGAAACCGCCTGGCGCTCACCCGATGATTTAAATGCCCGCATGCATATGCATAATGCTTCCGCGCTGGCGGGAATCGCCTTCACCAATGCGTCACTGGGATTAGTGCATTCGATGGCGCATAAAATTGGCGGCGAATTTGGCATTACTCACGGTCTGGCGAATGCGATTATGTTGCCGTATATCATTCAATATAATGCGAAGTTCACCAAAAAATATCGTCAGCTGGAAGCCGCATTAGGTATGGATAATTTAATTGCCGCGATCAATGCGCTGAATCAACGGCTGGGCGTCCCGAAAACGCTGAGCCAGTGTGACGAAGTGGAAATCAATGAAGTGACCTTTGTTAATGTGCTCGACCGAATGAGTCGCCATGCCGTCGACGATCCCTGTACGTTAACCAATCCTAACTATCCGTCAGTTCAGGACGTTAAAGGGTTGTACACCCTGGCATTCTACGGCGCTTGATAGCCTCAGCGCTGCGATGTTGTGAACGGTAAAGCCACGTTGCCTAAGGCTGCAGGGAATAGCGACTCCCTGCAGCCATCCCTTTTATCCCGCCTCGGTATTTCTGCAATGAACCCAAGCTGAATCGTTAAGGCAAAAGACGATAGTAATCACATAATTTCAGCAACTAAATTCAATATCACTGACGAAAAGAGATTTATATCTCATTTAAAAATATAAAAACGCCTGTTTTCTCACCAGGTGAGACACTTCACATTTTCATAATCCACTTGCAACTAAATTCCCTGCATCAGTGACGCAATCGATTCAGCAAAAGGGATGAAAAATGAAAAAGACATTAGCTTTGACGGCCATTGCCGCGCTTATTTCTACGCCGGCAATGGCAAAAACGTGGGTGCTGACAAGCGCTGAAAGCGGCATAGATAAAGGAAACTGGCAAATAACCAGCGATCAGCTGAAGATAAAAGAGCATAACTTCAGCATTGAGCAAAAAGTCCTTCACGGCGGTAAACAAGAAGGCAGTAAAATCCTTGTGATCCATAGTAAAGACGGCCTGACCATCGCGCTTAGCCCGACCCGCGGCATGAACCTGCTAAAAATCGAAGGCTTTGGATCGCGAATGGGCTGGGATTCGCCGGTCAAAGAAGTGGTTAATCCCGCCTTTATTAACCTCGAAAGCCGTAACGGACTGGGATGGCTGGAGGGTTTCAATGAAATGATGGTACGCTGCGGCTACGAATGGACAGGCCACCCGGTGACCGCCGATGGGCAGATTTACACCCTGCACGGCAAAGTCGGCAACACGCCGGCTTCCCAGGTAGAAGTTGAAGTGGCGGATACCGCGCCATATGAAATTCGCGTTCGTGGACTGGTGAAGGAGAGCACCTTCAAGAAAGCAGATTTGCAGACCATGACCGAACTGCGCTACGTGCCAGGCAGCAATAGCTTTAGCCTGCACGATGTCCTGACCAACCATGCCGACTATCCGCATGACTATCAAATTATCTATCACAGCAACTTTGGCAAGCCGATCCTCGAAGAAGGCGCCCGCTTCCTGGCCCCGATCGCCAGCATCAGTCCATTCAACGACTACGCCAAAGCGGGCTTAAAAAGCTGGCAAACCTACGCCGGACCAACGAAAGATTTCGATGAAATGGTGTTTAATATGCAGCCTCTGGCGGATGAAAATCATCAAACGCTAGCCGCAGTGGTCAACAAAGCCGGCGATAAAGGGGCATCTATTCAGTTTGATACCCGCCAGCTACCGGTGCTGACCCTGTGGAAAAATACCGATACCGAGAAACAGGGTTACGTCACCGGTATTGAGCCAGGCACCAGCTACGCCTATCCGGTCACTATCGAGCGGGAGCAAAAACGCGTTAAGCAGCTTCAGCCCGGGGAAAGCGCCCAGTTTGATCTGACCTATACGCTGCTGCACAGCAGCGAGCAGGTTGCCGAGGTGGAGAAGAAGATCGCGGCTATTCAGGGCGATAGCAAAGTGGCGGAAAACGAAACGCCTATCGCGAAAGAGTAATTTAACGCGTTGAGCATGTTCCGGGCGACAAAACACGCAGACGACGGTGAACTTGTCGTCCGGCTAAGCGCAGCGCGAACCGGAAGAAAAGCGGAGGCCGTATTACGCACGGCTTCCCGGAGGCGGCGCTTGACGCGCCTTGTCCGGGTGACAAAAACTCAAAACACGCGGACCTTTAGCCCAGCTCAGGCATCAGCCGCAACCGGGGATTTTCACGGAGGCGGTGCCTGGCGCACCTTGTCCGGGCGACAATACCTCGATCGCACCAGCCTGAGCCATGACCACCAAACGCAAATCCCGCGCAAAGCGCTGATACCGCGCCTCATCAATCGGCTGCGGGTAGCTCAACACGATCAATTCATGATCGGCAATACCCTGATGATAGGTCGGATGGCGATGCGCCCAGGGATTCGCGGAAAACCCCATGGTTTCATAAAAGCGCAGACGCTTATGGGCAATCTCGCTGGTCAGCGGATCGATTTCGAGAATGGTCAGCGGCGCACGCTGAAGTATTTCAGCTAACAGCCGCTTGCCGTAGCCACGCGATCGTAACGTATCGTCGATGGCCAGATGTTCAATGTAACTATAGTCAGCAAACCGCCAGCAGCCGCTCAGGCCGATAAACAGACCATCATCGAACCAGGCTTCCAGTACATAATGGGGATTATCAAGCGCCTGCTGTTTAGCCTCGGCTTCACGCTGTTCGTGCCACGGGAAGGCCCTGCCGTACAGGGCGTCCAGCGCGGGAAAATAAGCGGAATCGGTAGAGGTCACTCTTTGTGAAATCAACATGAACCATCCGTAACTATCCGCCCTCACGCGGAGGGCGGACCAACGCGGAGAATGGCCTATTCGGCCGCCTCGGCTTTTTTCGCCAGCTTATCGAGCAGCTTCTGATGAATGCCGCCAAAACCACCGTTGCTCATGACCAGAATGTGGTCGCCAGGATGCGCGGTCTTCACAATCATATCCACCAGCGTATCGACATCGGCGCTCCAGTGCGCGGGCTGTACGCAGGCGTCAGCTACTTCAGCTACCTGCCACGGAATATGCTGCGGCTGCAGCAGGAAGACCTCGTCGGCTCGACCGAGAGACGGCGCCAGGTCGTCTTTGCAAATGCCCATTTTCATGGTGTTGGAACGGGGTTCAAGCACGGCAAGAATTCGCGCGGTACCGCCAACTTTGCCGCGTAGCGCCTGCAGAGTCGCCAGAATCGCCGTCGGGTGGTGGGCAAAATCGTCGTATACGGTGACGCCGTTGGCTTCGCCGCGTAGTTCCAGACGGCGGCGGGCGTTGATAAAGCTACCCAGCGCATTGGCCGCATCGGCAGGCAGCACGCCGACATGACGGGCGGCGGCAATGGCCATCAGGCCGTTATGCATATTATGTTCGCCGACCAGCGCCCACTTCACCTCGCCCACTTTCTCGCCGTCCAGCCACACTTCCCATGAGGAAGCATCGGTGGTCAGCTTTTTCGCCTGCCAGTGGCCCTGTTCGCCGACCAGTTCCTGCTCGCTCCAGCAGCCCATCGCCATCGTCTGTTTTAGGTTGATGTCGTTCTCAGGCAGAATGATTTTGCCCTTGCCCGGCACAATACGCACCAGATGATGGAACTGTTTCTGGATGGCCTTCAGGTCGTCAAAAATGTCCGCATGGTCGAACTCAAGGTTATTGAGAATCAACGTACGCGGGCAGTAGTGAACGAACTTAGAGCGCTTATCGAAGAAAGCGCAGTCGTATTCATCGGCTTCAATCACGAAGAACGGGCTGTCGCCAAGGCGCGCGGACACCTCAAAGTTGCCCGGTACGCCGCCGATGACAAAGCCCGGCTTGTAGCCGCAGGCTTCAAGGATCCAGGTCGCCATTCCGGCAGTGGTGGTTTTACCATGCGTCCCGGCAACCGCCAGCACCCAGCGATCGCGCAGGACAAAGTCGTGCAGCCACTGCGGCCCGGACATATACGGGATGTTATTTTCCAGCACCGCTTCCACGCACGGGTTGCCGCGCGTCATCGCGTTACCGATGATCACCAGATCCGGCTGAGGATCCAGCTGGCTGGCATCATATCCTTGAATTAACTCAATTCCCTGGGTTTCCAGCAGGGTACTCATTGGCGGATAGACGTTTGCATCCGACCCCGTTACCTCATGACCGAGGGAACGCGCCAGCATCGCCAGCCCCCCCATAAACGTGCCACAGATTCCTAAAATATGAATGCGCATTCGTCATTTCCTTCTCTTATCTGAAGCACAGTTTACCGGGATGTTGGGGCTGAAAGAAATGCATTTCAGGGGAATCCGTATTTTGCTGGCGCGATTCACCTGTGCGAACTTTTTTTATTCTTTGTTAAGATTGTTTTGTTCGTTTTACTTCACATAAACATGCAGGGAACGGGTTATGAAAACGTTAGGTGAATTTATTGTCGAAAAGCAGCACGAGTTCTCTCACGCAACGGGCGAGCTGACTGCTTTGTTGTCGGCGATAAAGTTAGGCGCCAAGATCATCCACCGCGATATCAACAAGGCCGGTCTGGTCGATATCCTGGGTGCCAGCGGTGCTGAAAACGTTCAGGGCGAGGTGCAGCAAAAACTCGACCTGTTTGCCAATGAAAAGCTGAAAGCCGCACTGCGAGCACGCGATATTGTTGCCGGGATCGCCTCTGAAGAAGAAGATGAAATCGTCGTCTTTGAAGGCTGTGAACACGCCAAATACGTGGTGCTGATGGACCCTCTGGATGGCTCCTCTAACATCGACGTTAACGTCTCCGTCGGGACGATTTTCTCTATCTATCGCCGCGTCACGCCGGTGGGTACTCCCGTCACCGAAGAAGACTTCCTGCAGCCGGGTAACCGCCAGGTCGCCGCCGGCTATGTGGTTTACGGCTCCTCGACGATGCTGGTTTATACCACCGGCTGCGGCGTCCACGCCTTTACCTACGACCCGTCCCTTGGCGTGTTCTGCCTGTGCCAGGAACGCATGCGCTTCCCGGAAAAGGGGAATACCTACTCGATTAACGAAGGTAACTACATCAAGTTCCCGATGGGCGTGAAGAAGTACATCAAGTACTGCCAGGAAGAAGATAAAGAGACCCAGCGCCCGTATACCTCGCGCTATATCGGCTCGCTGGTAGCGGATTTCCACCGCAACCTGCTCAAAGGCGGCATCTACCTCTACCCGAGCACCGCCAGCCACCCGGACGGTAAACTGCGTCTGCTGTACGAGTGCAACCCGATGGCGTTCCTCGCTGAACAGGCGGGCGGCAAGGCCAGCGACGGTAAAGAGCGCATTCTGGATATTATCCCGGAAAGCCTGCATCAGCGCCGCTCTTTCTTCGTCGGCAATAACCATATGGTCGAAGACGTCGAGAACTTTATTAAAGAGTTCCCGGACGCGTAATATTCAGACGCCGGATAATTCCGGCGTCTATTTGCTTTAGTTCACGAAGGTGAGTTTGACGCGTTTCGACAGGCGGAAATAAGGTATCCAGATGATTATCTGCAGCGCGCATGAGGCCAAAATTTTTATATCTTCAACCTCCAGCCCGACACCATAAAAATGCGCAGCAATCCAGCAGTCGACGGCGTAGAGAATCGTGGTGAACAGAACCCAGACAGTATAATAATTTGGCAACTGACGTTTCTTCCTGAAAAACAACATCGTCGTATAAACTGCCAATAACCAAAGAAATAGTGCCCCAGCCGCTTCAAACAGCGCAAACGCTCTAAACTCCTCTTCAACATCCAGAAAAACCGTCACCGTATTACATATCCCAACGATCTGTAAAAGCGAGCTGAGCGTCAGGGTTAAAGCCGGCAGATAAAGCCAGCCGCCGATACCGGTATATTTTTTATCCTTACAGGTTTTACAATAACGCGCCGGAGGCAATACCTTTTGCCCACAGCTGGCGCACTTGCCTGATAATCCTTCACCTTCAACCATATCCATTAATAGCGTTCCTTTGCTCAAAATATCCCTTTTCAGGGTGCCTGTTGTATCAGGCACCTATCATGGATGAACGTGGCGAGTAGGTACATAAGTTGAGCGAAAAACCAGAATACTACTCAGCAGTCGCACGCACATTTACCCTTGTCACCGGCGAACTCTGCCGATTCTCCCACAGCACCGTCAGGCCGCGCTGCAGCGCGATAAAGATGAACAGCAGAATACCGATGGCGATCTTGGTCCACCATGAACTAAGCGTACCGTCGAAGTTGATATAGGTTTGAATCAGCCCCTGAATGGCAACGCCAAACAGAGTGCCGAGAACCGTGCCCACGCCACCGCTTAACAGCGTGCCGCCGATCACCACCGAAGCAATGGCGTCCAGCTCGACGCCAACCCCTGCCAGCGCATAACCCGCCTGGGTATAAATAGAGAAGACGATCCCCGCCAGCGTCGCCAGACCGGTAGAGAGCATATAGATGCGAATCGTCGTGCTCCGCGTGGAGATCCCCATCAGGTTGGCCGACGTCGCGTTACCGCCAATGGCGTAAACCTGATTGCCAAAGCGGGTGCGGTGGGCCATAAAAATACCACCGATCACCACCAGCAGCATCAACAGCCCCATGGCGCTCAGACGACCGCCGCCGGGGATGGTCCATGCCAGTCCGGAAAGCGCGTCATACACCGGATGATTGATGGGAATCGACTCCTCCGAAACCAGATAGCTGACGCCGCGCAGAAAAAACATCCCGGCAAGCGTGATGATAAACGCCGGGATCTTCAACGCATCGATGAGCAGCCCCATAAAGGCGCCAAAAGCGCAGCCCATCACCAGCACTAGCGGAAATGCCACCAGCGGCGAGATCCCCCAGAAACCGATCGCTTTGGCGAGGAATACCCCGGTGAAGGCGATCACCGACCCCACCGACAGATCGATCCCGCCGGAGAGGATCACGAACGTCATGCCGACGGCGATGATCCCGAGAAAAGCATTGTCGGTCAGGATATTGCAGATCACCCGCGTCGAGGCAAAGCCGGGAAACTGCGTCAGGCAGTAAAGGTATCCCAGTACGAAGACCGCGAGGGTAATCATTAACGGTAAATTACGTTTTATCATGGCCACGCATCCCCTTCAGTATGCTGATAAAGCGCGGCGACTGGACGATCAGTACGCACAGCACCACCACCGCTTTGACTACCTGATTAAGCTCCGGCGGGAAACCGGACAGCAGGATCCCGGTATTCATGCCCTGGATAATCAGTGCCCCGACAACCGAGAGCAGCAGATTAAAGCGCCCGCCCATCAGCGAGCCGCCGCCGATAACGACCGCCAGAATGGCATCCAGCTCCAGCCATAGCCCGGCGTTATTGGCATCCGCGCCGCGAATATCCGCCGCGACGATAATGCCGGCGATGGCCGCGCATACTCCGCTCAGCACGTAGGCCAGCATCACGACGATGCGGGTATTTACCCCGGCGTTTTTCGCCGCACGAATGTTAATCCCCACCGCTTCGATAAACATCCCCAGCGCGGTTTTGCGGGTAAACAGCCAGAACAGCACCAGCGTAACGATGGCGATTATCACCGGCGTCGGGAACAGCAGCAGCGATCCGCTGCCCAGCCAGGCCAGCGGCGGGGAGTCAAAAGTGACGATCTGCCCGGAGGTGATCAGCTGCGCCACGCCGCGTCCGGCGACCATCAGGATCAGCGTGGCGACAAACGGCTGGATCTTCAGCACCGCCACAAGAATACCGTTCCACAGGCCCGCCAGCGCGCCGGCTCCCAGCGAAGCCAGCAGCACAATCGGCAGGCTGTGTCCCGCCACGGTCATTGACGCCGCCGTTGCGCCGGCAATCGCCATCACCGCCCCGACGGAGAGGTCAATCCCGCCGGTGGCGATAACCAGCGTCATGCCGATCGCCAGCAGCGCCACCGGCGCGGCGCGGTTCAAAATATCAATCGGGCTGCCGAACAGTCGCCCCTCCTGGAGCACGATCTGGTAGAAATGCGGGGCGACCAGGCTGTCAACCACCAGCACCAGCAGCAGCGCAACGATCTGCGGCATCCCTTTGGGCCAGTTAACGCGCCGTTTCGGCTGGCCGGTTTTCGGAACAGATTGAGGCATCATCGGTTACTCCTTATGCCGCAATAGCGTTCATGATCGCCGGCACGGAGAGCTCGCTCAGAGCCAGCTCCGCCACCTGCTGGCGATCGCGCATGATAATCACCCGATCGGCGTAACCCACCAGCTCTTCCAGCTCTGAAGAAATAACCAGCAGCGCCAGACCATCGGCGCACAGGGTTTCGATCAGGCGGATGATCTCGGCGTGGGCACCCACGTCAATACCGCGGGTGGGTTCATCGAGGATCAGGAACTGCGGTTTCGTCAGCAGCCAGCGGGAGAGAAGTACCTTTTGCTGATTACCGCCTGAGAGAAATTCGATCGGCTGTTCGGCGCTGGGGGTACGAATACCCAGCTGACGAATAAAACGTTCGGCAATCTCATTTTGTTCGCGCCGCCCAATCGGCCGCAGCCAGCCGCGCTGCGCCTGTAGCGCGAGAACAATATTTTCCCGCACCGAGGCGGCGGCGATAATGCCGTCGGTTTTGCGGTCCTCCGGGCAGAAGCCGATCCCGAGGCAGGATGCCTGATGCGGCGAGCGCAGGGTTTGCGGCTTGCCTTTGATCCACGCTTTGCCGCTGTCGGCGGGTTTAATGCCGAAGATAACCTCCGCCGTTTCCGTGCGCCCCGAGCCTAACAGACCCGCCAGGCCGACGATTTCACCGGGACGGACCTGCAGACTAAACGGTGCAATGGTGCCTTTTTTGCCAAAATCTTCGAAGGCGGCCACCGGCTTATCGCTGAGCAGGGTGCGGCCCGCGCGCTGCAGGGCGTTATGCTCCAGCTCGCGGCCCAGCATCATCTTCACCAGCTCAATTTGCGGCAGCTCGCGGGTTTCCCGGCAGCCGACAAAACCGCCGTTGCGCAGCACGGTGATGCGATCGCTGACGGCGTAAACCTGGTCGAGGAAATGGGTGACGAAAATCAGGCTGACCCCGCTATCGCGCAGCTGGCGCATCAAGGTGAAGAGCATCTCCACCTCCTGGGTATCCAGGCTGGCGGTCGGTTCATCAAGAATTAATACTTTTGCTGACAGGTCGATCGCCCGGCAGATGGCGACAATCTGCTGCATCGCCACTGAAAAGCGGTTCAGCGGCTCGCGTACATCAAGGGAAAAACCGTAGGATGCCATCAGCGCGGTGGCGCGCTTTTCCATCTCTTTACGCCGCAGCAGGCCAAAACGCCGGGGCTCACGGCCGATAAACAGATTGTCCGCCACCGACATGTTAGGCAGCAGGTTCACTTCCTGATAGACAGTACCAATCCCCAGCTGTTGGGCATGGGCAGTGTTTTTCGGCGAAATCGCCTGGCCTTCCAGCCAGATTGTCCCGCGGTCGGCGTGATAGACGCCGGTCAGCGCTTTAATCAGAGTAGATTTACCCGCGCCGTTTTCGCCTAGCAGAGCCATGATTTCGCCCCGGCGCAGGCTGAAATTAACGTTATCCAGCGCTTTCACGCCGGGGAAAAACTTGCTGAGCCCTTCCGTACGAAGGATTTCCTGATGCGATTCGCCGTTCATGCTCTCCCCTCACCTTTGCCCTCTCCCCGAGGGGAGGAGAGGGAAATCAGCCGTGTTATAGCGACCGGGGAAATCCCGGAGGCGGCGCTGCGCGCCTGTCCGGGCTACCCGCTCCGCAGACGGCGGTGAAACTGTAGCCCGGTCAGCGTAGCGCCACCGGGAACGTGGCCTGTTCTTAGCTACGACTCAGTAGCCCATATTTTTCTTCTTCTCTAACTCTTCTTTCGCCGTATCCGGCAGGTAGAGCGTCGATTGAGTGATGGTGACTTTTTCAGGCAGGGTGCCGTCTTTTTTGTATTTCTCCAGCGCATCGAACGCCGGGCCGGCCATATTCGGCGTCAGCTCGACGCTGGCGTTAGCTTCACCGGCCATCATCGCTTTATAAATATCCGGCACGCCGTCGATAGAGCCGGTGAGGATATCTTTGCCCGGCTTCAGCCCGGCTTCTTTAATCGCCTGAATAGCGCCAATCACCATGTCGTCGTTATGGGCGTAAACCATGCAGATGTTCTTGCCGTTGTTCTCCGCTTTGATAAAGCTTTCCATTACTTCTTTGCCCTTACTGCGGGTAAAGTCGCCGGACTGGGAACGGATAATTTTGATATTAGGGGCTTTAGAAATGGCTTCGGCGAAGCCTTTCTTACGGTCAATCGCCACGCTGGCGCCTACGGTCCCCTGCAGCTCAACAACGTTACACGGTTTGCCATCGACGGTTTTCACCAGCCACTCGCCGATCAGCTGGCCTTCCAGCACGTTGTTGGCGGTCACGGTAGTCATGTAGAGGTCTTTATCTTTAACATCAATGGAGCGGTCGAGCAGGAATACCGGGATTTTGGCCTCTTTCGCTTCTTTCAGTACCGGTTCCCAGCCGGTCGCCACCACCGGAGCGATGAAGATGGCATCGACGCCCTGAGCGATGAAAGAGCGGACGGCTTTAATCTGGTTTTCCTGTTTTTGCTGCGCATCGGCAATCTTCAGAGTGATACCGCGCTTCGCGGCTTCCTCCTTCGCGACGTTGGTTTCTGCCGCACGCCAGCCGGATTCAGAGCCGACCTGTGAAAAACCCACGGTCAGAGGGGCAGCCATGGCCATAGACGACATAGCTGCGGAAACTGCGGTGACAAGAAGTAAGCGCTTCCACATAAGAGGATCCTCGTAGGGTTATTGTTGGATAAAGCCTCACCAGCGGACAAACTATAGACAATCGGAGATGTAACTGAATGCGTTACATCACACTTCAAAAAAGTTAATTAGATGTTAATCGGTGCGTTACTCTTCAGCGGAGAGCCGGTGAGGCTTCGCGACCCGCGCGAGCTTCGCCGTTTATGACGAAATTTTGCGCGCTTTGAGATATCAAGCATATGCAATGAAAACGGTTACATAATTTTATTCAGTATGCGGCTATGTTTATGGATTTTCAGGCTGTATTACGCCGAAAAATTCGGACTCCACCCACCCGTTCTGGGGAAAAAGAAGCGAAGACATTCGATGTGAGTTGGCTATAATACCGGGCACTTGTTTGCCATACATTTTAAAGGAAACAGACATGAGCTTACTCAACGTACCTGCGGGCAAAGATCTGCCGGAAGACATCTACGTCGTGATCGAGATCCCGGCGAACGCAGATCCTATCAAATACGAAGTCGACAAAGAGAGCGGTGCACTGTTCGTTGACCGTTTCATGTCCACGGCGATGTTCTATCCGTGCAACTACGGCTACATCAACCACACCCTGTCCCTGGACGGCGACCCGGTTGACGTTCTGGTCCCGACGCCGTACCCGCTGCAGCCGGGTTCCGTTATCCGCTGCCGTCCGGTTGGCGTACTGAAAATGACCGACGAATCCGGTGAAGATGCGAAACTGGTTGCGGTACCGCACACCAAGCTGAGCAAAGAATACGATCACATCAAAGATGTGAACGACCTGCCGGAACTGCTGAAAGCGCAGATCACCCACTTCTTCGAGCACTATAAAGACCTCGAAGCAGGCAAATGGGTTAAAGTTGACGGCTGGGACAACGCTGAAGCGGCGAAAGCCGAAATCGTGGCTTCCTTCGAGCGCGCTAAGAAGTAATTCTGCCGCACTCAGGTTCGCAAAAACACCGCCTCCGGCGGTGTTTTTTTTGGGCATTGCTCTATTGCTGAGCGGCGGCTGATGCCTTAGCGGGCCGACAACATCCCCCCCATAAAAAACAACGCCACCCGAAGGTGGCGTTATCGTTATTAATACTGGTCTTTGTCCAACCAGTTGCCGCTTTCTATCAGCGTGAAGCCCTCAACGGGGCGCTGATAGACATACATCCAGGCGCTACCGTAGGGCGTCTGGATCAGGTGACGAGCATACTCGCCGCCTTTAGTACGCAGCGCATCCAATTCAGCCAGCGTCGATGCGTCAATACGATAGACCTCACCATGTACCGTGCCATCTCCGGGCACCGCGCCTGGATAGTGGCCCAGGCTGTACAGTTGATAATCATTGACACTATGATCGCCCAGCCACTGAGCGTTGGTCATCCAGTGGCTGTTGCCTTGTTTGCGTCGTAAACTGCCGTAAACAAATATTCGCATTGCTAAAACTCAAACTGATAGAGCAAATCGAGAGCCTGGTCTACGCCAGACACGGCTTCCATATATAGCTTAGGCATCAGGCGATAACGTAACGTCAACGTCGCCAGGGAGTCAAAGATCCCTACCCCATATTTTACCTGCAGACCCGGCAGCACGTAGCCGCTGACCACCACCTGGGAGGAGTCGCCCACCCCTTCGGTATCCAGCGCCAGATTACTTACGCCAAACGTCTCGCCGATTTTACCCACAACCTGACCACTTTGTGCAACCCCCATACCAATAAGCATGGAGGTCATTGCCGCACTATCGCTCTGTCCGCTGCCCAAACCCTGCCCGCGCAGCAGGTAAGAGAGCGCTTCCTGCTGCGACATGGCCGGATCGGAGAAAATTTCCGCTTTCGGCTGATCGGCCGAACCGGTCACGCGAACGCCGGCGATCACGTCGTCTTCCGTGGCATCCGGATTACGAATGGCTTCGATGTTCAGCAGCGGCTGATCCGGCGGTCCGGAGAACAGCAGTTCGCCTTTACGCACGATCAGATCCTGGCCGTAGGCATGGAAGCGGCCTTCCGGGATATTAATCTGCCCGTTGAGGCCCAGCCCCTGTTTATCCTGAGCCACTTTCAAATCGCCGGTCAGACGCGCTTTCAGCCCAAAGGCGTCGAGGCGAACGTTGTTGCCTACATGAATCGTCAGGTTGCTGTTAATCGGAATACCGGCGCTCTGCTGCTTAATCGGCTGCAGATTTTTATCCAGCATGACTTCGTCAGAAGAGACCCCAACGGCGCTTTCCGGCACTTCATTGACGACGATTCTTGCCCAGGGCACGTCAACGCTACCATCCAGGTTAAACAGGCTTGGCGTGGCGGTAAAGACGACATCTGGCGAAACATCCAGGCGCACCATCGGCGGCACGGTTATCCGCACCCGGCTGCCCTTCGCGGCAATCTGCGCGCGCCAGTTGTCAATCTGCGTCCAGTCGGCGTTACCGCTGAGCGCAATATGGCCCTGGCTGGTATTCACCGTCCCTTGTAGGGTCGAGCGGGTACCGGTGAAATTCATCGCCAGCTGGCTCGGCTGCATATCGAACGGCATAAAGTTGCCGTCAATATCCACGCCATTCAGCTGCATCTGCCCGTACAGCTGCGGGCTCTGTACGTTGCCGCCCAGCGTCAGACGCGCATTGAGCCGCCCTTCCGCCTTTTCACCGCGCGAGAAGATAGGGTTGATCATCGCCAGCGAGAAGTTGCTGATATTCACGTTCCCGCCCAGATTACGTCGGCCCTGCGGATCGGTGACCTGCACCTGCCCATCCAGTTGACCATTGTTGGTCAGGCGAATCAGCCAGCCCAGCTGGGCGCGATTGTTGTGCAGATCGGCCGTAAGATTCAGGGTATCGAACGCCACCGGCAGCGGCGCGTCATTGACCGTCTGGGTCACCTTCACGTTACGTCCGCTCAGGGTGACCTTGCCCTGCGGTAGCCCCTCTTTGGTGGTGTCCCAGCTCACGTCGGCATTGCCGCTAAACACGCCGCTGGCCTGCGTCTCTTCCGGCATAAACGGCTTTAGCATCGCCAGGTCGAAACGGTTGAGATTCACTACCGCGCGCCCGCTCGCGCCGGCGTCAATGGTCTGCGGTACGCACAGTTCGGCATTCGGGTTAGTCCAGCAGTGCGGTCCAATGCTGATTTTCTGCTCGAGGTTACGGTAATCCAGCGCGATGTTGCGCGTCAGCGCCACCGGCCCTACCGGCGTCTGGAAGCGGGTATTGCTCAGCGTGCCTTTCCAGCGCTCCTCTTTGCGGTCAAAACTGCCTGCCAGCGACAGCTGTCCGGAAACCGGATCGCCCTGCACCCGCAGCTGCAGGTCGTGCTGTTTCTCGTTGCCCTTCGCATTGAGCTGCACCAGGCTGATATTCACGCCCGGCTGGCTAATGCGGTCCACGCGTACGTCAAGATGACCGCCAATCTGGTCGGTGGATTTCACATCGCCCTTCACGTTCACCTGAGCCACCGATAGCTCCTGCCAGCGCAGCGCCCGGGCGGTGATATCCGCCAGCAGCTGCGGCGCATCGACGGTGCCGCGAACTTTTACTAATCCCTTCGCCGTCCCGCCCAGGCCCGGCAGGGCGTTATCGAGATGAGGCGCGTCAATGGTGGCGTCGAGGTTAAGATCTTTAACTCCCAGCTCACCTTTCACGTCGGCGCTGTTGGGGCCCAGAGCCAGATGCAGGCCGGGGATTTTCCACTGCATATAGCTGTTGCCCTGCAGCGAACCGCTCACGTCGACTTTGTTTTGCTTCACGTTACCGGTGATTTTCAGCTCCGGTACCGACATCTGCCAGCTGCCGCCGTACAGGCTGCCCTGGGTCTTAATCAGTCCGTTGAGCTTCGACGGCCAGTCCGGTACCTCTTTAGCGGTGTTGATACCGTTAAGCGTCAGTTCGCCGCGCCAGCTGATCGCCTGCTGCCAGTCGAGCAGCGCTTTCAACTCGGTTTTTCCTTCGAGGGCGGCGACGGTGAGCTTGTCGAGATTCACCTGCTGCTCGTTGCCCTTCGCGTTCAGGCTAATTTTCGCTGGCGGCAGCGACTGCCCTTTCACCGCGGTGCTGAAGGCCAGCGTGTAGTCGGTCATCTTGCCGTTAAATTTCAGCAGTAGGTCGTCAGCCTGATACGCTTTCTCGCCGGTAAATGGCCAGTAAAGCTGCTTGCTTTTCACCTCCATATCCAGCGGCAGGCCGGCCTCCGCCAGCTGCGTTTCGGCGCGCAGCGTCATGGCGACAGGGCCGTTCAGATCCACGCCGAGCGTGAGCTTTTTACGCACTTCGCCGCCCACTTTGAGCTGCACTTTCTCGCCCTTGAGCGGGTCAATATTCAGCGTACCGTTGAGGGTGATATCGACCGGCCAGTTATCCTGCAGTTGTGCATTACCGGAAGCCGTCACTTTGCCCTGGTCAGAATCCACGTCCAGCGCGTCCAGCTTCATCTGCCCATCAATGCTGCTGACTTTGAGTAGCAGTGAGTAGATGGTCATATCGGTATCGCCGGTCAGACGCAGCTGCTCGCCGCGAAACTCCTGAATATTGAGATTCAACGGCAGATGGACATCGGTCATTTCCGGCAGCACCGGCTTCGAGAACAGGTCTTTCATCGTCTCGCCGAGCGGCTTTTCTTCTGGCTGCGGATTGTCAATTTTCGGCTCAACGACCTGCTCCTGGGCCACTTTCGCCACCTTCGGCAGCGCGATAAGCAGCCCCTGCAGCGAGGTCGGCGTCAGGGTCAGGTTTTTCTCTTGCCAGTTAAGCCCCGTGGAAAAATCGCGCAGCGAAACGGCCGTATCGTCAATTTTCACGTTGACGTTATGCAGCGCCACCCGGCTCAGGGTGATGGGGTAAGGCGTGGAGAGATTCAGCGGTCCGCTATCTTCTTCTTCAACCGGCGCCGCTGGCGGCATTTTGCTGGTATCGATCGCCACATAGATATCGCGCAGAGAAATATCGTTGACGCACAGGCTACTGTCCCACAGGCAGCGTAGCTTAACGCCAAGGTGGAACTGCCCGGCGGTGACCGCCACGCCCGGCTGCTCAAAGCGCACGTTCTCCAGCGTCAGATCGCGCCAGCCGCCGGTGGCTTTGCCAATTTCCAGCCCAGGTACCCAGCGATCGGCGGCTTTGATAACCAGATGCAGGCCAGTCGTCGTCCCCACCAGGAATCCTACCGTCCCCAGCAGCAGCACCAGAAAAATCAGTACGCCGAGGCTTATCTTCTTCCATAAACTCATAATTCAGGCCCCAGGCCGATATAAAACTGTAAACCGTGTTCTTCTTTGTCACCGATCGGTCTGGCGATATCCAGCTTGATTGGACCGACCGGGGACTGCCAGCGTACGCCGAGGCCAGCGCCGGTTTTAAAGTTGCTTTCGCGGATATCGCTCACCGCTTCGCCGCTATCGACGAACACCGCGCCCCACCATTTGCCGCTCACGTTGTACTGATACTCCAGCGAGCCGGTGGCCAGCTTCGAAGCCCCCATCAGCTTGCCGTCATCATCTTTTGGCGAGATAGATTTGTATTTATAACCGCGAATGCTGCGGTCGCCACCGGCGAAGAAACGCAGATCCGGCGGGACTTTGCTGAAGTTATCGGCCTCAATCCAGCCAAGGTTGCCGCGTACCACGAAGCGGTGGCGGTCATAAAGGGTGCGGATCCAGACGTCCTGCGCCTGCATCACGATAAAGTTAATATCCGAGCCCCACATGGTGTTGGAGTAGTCCACCGAATAGCGCTGTGAATCGCCCCAGGTCGGCATCAGGCCGCCGCGAGAACGGGTCCGGTTCACCGACACGCCGGGATAGATCAGCATCGTGGTATTGGTGACGTTGGCCTGGGTAAAGTGGTCGAGACTCCAGCGCAGGTTCAGCGCGCGCTGCCAGCCGCTCGACATCTCCCAATAGCGCGACACGGCCAGGGTGGTAGAATCCGCCTGGGTATCATTGAGATCGGTACGCTTAAAGCCGCCCTGCATCAGGTAGTACTGTTCAAGCGGGCTTTTTAGCAGCGGTACCTTGTAGCTGAAATCAAGCTGCTGTTCAGGAGCGGACAGACTGAGGCTGGAGGTCAGGCTGTGGCCGTAGGAGTTCATCCACGGCTTTCTCCAGGTCCCTTTGACGCGCGGCCCGACGTCGGTTGAGTAGCCGACCCCGGTCTCAACAGTATTCTCTTTGCGCGGAGAAACCACGCCCTGCAAAGGCAACACTTTCGTCTGGCGGGACTTCTCAAACTGCGGCGCCACGACGACGGAACTGAACCAGCCGGTCGCCGCCAGGCGGCGGTTGAGTTCGGCGAGATCCTGCGAGGTGTAATAGTCGCCCTGCTTAAACGGCACCAGATTTTGCAGATATTCGTCGCGAATTTGCGAGCCCTCAAAGGTCACCGGGCCAAAGCGGTAGCGCTCGCCGCTGTTGTAGTCGATATCCCAGAAGGCCTGATGACGGTCAAGAGAAACCCCAAGCTGGCTTTTATTAAACTCGCTATCGAAGTAGCCCTTACGCAGCGCGACCCGGGTCAGAGAGCTTTTAAAGCTATCATAATCACCGTGATTGAGGATGGTACCGATGGCCGGTCGCGTATTTAACAAATCCAGATAGTCGCGATCGGTTCGGGCTCCGCCGCGTAAAATGACTTCAGTGCCGCCAATGCGCACCGGTTCGCCGGGCGTGACTTTGGCGATCAGTACCTGGCGCCCTTTCGCCGGCGGCGGACGTAAATCAAAATCGATGGTGGGCTCATAGTAGCCGAGCGCTTTCAGACCTTCGCGGATAGCATCATCCACGCGCGCGCGAAAGCGCCGGTCCGGCGTAACTTCATCGCTCTGGATCGTAGAGAGTTGGGCGCGGACGTTTTTTTCCAGTTCCCCGGATAACCCCTCAACCTGCAAACGCACGTTCGCTGCGCTGGCGACCCCGCTGACCAGCAAAAGGCTGGTGATACATAACTGGCGGATTTGTAGCACGTTTTCTCCTGAATATCCTTGTTTCCCCCCGAAGGAAACGAAAGTGCCGCTCCACGGCTTAACAAAACCCTAACAACTAAGGGTTGAAAAATAGACGTTAACCCAAATAATTCTTATGTTTAAATCTAGACGTATTAAGCGTGGTTATTGTGTTAAAAGTCACGCTTGGTTACAACCTTAACCATATTTTCTGTTAGAGAGGCCCACCGTGAGTCTATTTGATAAAACGCATCTTGTCGCCCAAGCGGACGCGCTGCCGGGACGCAATACGCCGATGCCGGTGGCTACGCTCCACGCCGTCAATGGCCATTCGATGACCAACGTCCCCGCCGGAATGGAAGTCGCTCTGTTCGCCATGGGCTGTTTCTGGGGCGTCGAACGCCTGTTCTGGCAACTGCCCGGCGTTTATAGCACCGCCGCAGGTTACACCGGCGGCTACACGCCAAACCCCACCTATCGTGAAGTTTGCAGCGGCGAGACGGGCCATGCTGAGGCCGTGCGCGTGGTCTACGATCCGCAGGTTATCAGCTATGAGCAGCTGCTTCAGGTCTTCTGGGAAAATCACGACCCGGCGCAGGGCATGCAGCAGGGTAACGACCGCGGCACGCAGTATCGTTCCGCTATTTATCCGCTGACGCCGGAACAGAGCGAAGCCGCGAAAGCCAGCCTCGCGCGTTTCCAGGCGGCAATGAAGCAAGCCAACGACCCGCGCGCTATCACCACCGAGATCGCCACGGCAAAGCCGTTCTATTATGCGGAAGACGATCATCAGCAGTATCTGCATAAAAACCCCTACGGATACTGCGGTATCGGCGGGATTGGGGTTTGTTTACCGCCGCAGCCCTGATGCCGTTGACCCGTAATAGCAGGCTGCCGGATTGAATAATTTACGCTCTGGCGGCTTTACAGTACCTTACGCTATACTACGCCGTGTTATCGCCGGTCCAGAGCCTTCGGACCGGCTTTTTGTGAATTCCACTTAGCGTTATCCACTTCCCTTCCGAGGATCTGATCTCAACGGTCAGATAAGATATGTTAAACAGTATTTTAGTAATACTTTGTCTGATAGCCGTCAGTGCGTTCTTTTCGATATCGGAAATCTCGCTGGCCGCATCACGTAAAATCAAACTCAAGCTGCTGGCCGATGACGGCAACGTCAACGCTCAACGCGTGCTGAAGATGCAGGAAAACCCCGGTATGTTCTTTACCGTGGTGCAAATCGGCCTCAACGCGGTAGCGATTCTCGGCGGTATCGTCGGCGATGCTGCATTTTCGCCGGCGTTTCACGGCCTCTTTAGTCGCTATATGTCCCCCGAGCTCTCCGAGCAGCTGAGCTTTATTATCTCCTTTACCCTGGTCACCAGCCTGTTCATTCTGTTTGCTGACCTGACCCCGAAACGCATCGGTATGATTGCGCCTGAAGCCGTCGCTTTACGCATCATCAACCCGATGCGCTTCTGCCTGTTTCTCTTCCGCCCGCTGGTGTGGTTGTTCAACGGCATGGCCAACAACATCTTCCGCCTGTTCAAAATTCCGATGGTGCGTAAAGACGACATTACCTCCGATGATATTTACGCCGTAGTGGAAGCCGGCGCGCTGGCCGGGGTGCTGCGTAAGCAGGAGCATGAGCTGATTGAGAACGTGTTTGAGCTGGAGTCGCGCACCGTGCCTTCGTCCATGACTTCGCGTGAAAACGTCATCTGGTTCGATCTCCATGAAGATGAACAGAGCCTGAAGAATAAGGTTGCAGAGCATCCGCACTCTAAGTTCCTGGTGTGTAACGAAGATATCGACCACATCATCGGCTACGTTGACTCCAAAGACCTGCTGAACCGCGTGCTGGCGAACCAAAGCCTGGTGCTGACCGGCGGCGTGCAGATTCGCAATACGCTGATTGTCCCGGATACCCTGACGCTGTCTGAAGCGCTGGAAAGCTTTAAAACCGCCGGTGAAGACTTCGCCGTGATCATGAACGAGTATGCGCTGGTCGTCGGGATTATCACCCTTAACGACGTGATGACCACCCTGATGGGCGATCTGGTCGGCCAGGGGCTGGAAGAGCAGATCGTCGCACGCGATGAGAACTCCTGGCTGATTGACGGCGGCACGCCGATCGACGACGTGATGCGGGTGCTGGATATCGATGATTTCCCACAGTCCGGAAATTACGAGACCATTGGCGGCTTTATGATGTTTATGCTGCGTAAAATTCCCAAGCGGACCGACGCGGTGAAGTTCTCCGGCTATAAATTTGAGGTGGTGGATATCGACAACTACCGCATCGATCAGCTGCTGGTGACCCGCATCGACAATAAACCGACGGTGCTGGTGCCCAAGCTGCCGGACGCGGCGAACAGTGATAAAGAGTCAGCGTAACGCTTTCTCGCGAACACTGTTCTTCCCCCCTGTTGCCGGGCGGCGGCTAACGCCTTGCCCGGCCAATAAAGATCGCAATCTCGTCAGATTACGCATTGCCCATCGATATACACTTAAGTCTGCGTATGCCGACCAATCTGGGGCTGATGCCGGGTCCAGAAACATCAACGGCTCCCTGGGGGAGCCGCCTTTTTACCGTGTAGTCATACCACTTTTCAGGTTATGCCATCTCTGTTTGTAGACGGCTGACCTGGCGGTTGACTTCGGACATCACTGACAAATGCAGCTTGTCCTTAACCTTCGGGATAAGGATTTTGCCCTTATCAAACTCAAAAGCGCCAACGTCCTTGATATACAAACGTCCACGGAACAGGATCTTCACGTACTTCGCTACTTGTAGCGGGTTGTAGCGTTGGAAAATTTTCATTGTTGTCTCCTGCCAGGGTTACGCTCCTGTGGTGCCACAGTTAGCCCACGTACCGGAATCGCAAATTTTAATGCCCTGAAACTATAGTCCAGAATCTGAGTGATACCCAGTTTGTATAAGTTTATTTACCTTATGATGACAATAATTCAGAGTTTTCGTTTCAGGCATCCGATGAAGGTAGTATAAGTCGCCGATTTTAGACGGAATTGTGCGTCAACACGCAAACTGGCACCATCATTGCGGGTAATGCCGATAAATCGCACTTATGATTAAAGCAGACCAAGTGGTCGGATCACCTGCAAAGATAATAAAAGGAAACACCATGACCCTACGTAGATTACTGGCCGTTTCATGTCTCCTGTTCCCACTGTTGGCCTCGGCGCATAACTTTGTCGACGGTCAGCGCGTTGCGCCGGTCGGCGTAGCGGATCGGGGAGAACTGGTGCTGGATAACGATAAATTTAGCTATAAAAGCTGGAATAGCGCGCAGCTGGCGGGAAAAGTGCGCGTCGTGATGCACATTGCCGGTCGCTCGTCGGCAAAAGAAAAAAACGCGACCTTAATTGAAGCCATTAAAAGCGCGAAGCTGCCGCACAACCGCTACCAAACGACGACTATCGTCAATACCGATGACGCTATCCCAGGCTCGGGAATGTTTGTCCGCAGCAGTATCGAGAACAATAAGCAGCTCTACCCCTGGTCACAGTTCATCGTCGACAGCAACGGCGCGGTGCGCAAAGCGTGGCAGCTCGAAGAAGAGAGTTCGGCCATCGTGGTGCTGGACAAAGAGGGTCGCGTGCAGTGGGCTAAAGACGGCGCGCTCAGCCAGCAGGAGGTGCAGCAGGTAGTGGGCCTGCTGCATAAGTTGCTTAATAAATAGAGACCCGGAAGCCGGGGTTGAGGAACGATTCACGCGGCGTGTAATCAAGAGTACGCCCCTGCCAGTCGTGAACGTGCGCCCCGGCGGCGCTGGCGACCGCATGACCGGCCGCGGTATCCCAGGTACTTGTCGGCCCGAAGCGCGGGTAAAGCTGGGCCTGCCCTTCAGCGACCAGACAGAACTTCAGCGACGAACCAATTGAGGTGGTCTGGTGTTCGCCAAGCTGCTCAAGATACTCCTGCAGCTCCGGGTCATTGCCGTGTGAACGGCTAATCACCACCAGCGGCGGGCGCGCATCGCGGACCTGAATCTGCTTGCGAACGCCGCACTCCTCTTTCCATGCTTTACCCTTTTCCGCGCTGTACATCACCTTCATCACCGGCGCGTAGACCACGCCCAGGGTCGGTTTACCGTTTTCAATCAAGGCGATATTGACGGTAAACTCGCCGTTGCGCTTGATAAACTCTTTGGTGCCGTCCAGCGGGTCCACCAGCCAGTAGCGCTGCCAGTGCTGGCGCACCTCCCAGGCCGGCGGATCCTCTTCCGACAGAACCGGAATATCGGGCGTCAGGGCCAGCAGGCCGCTGATAATCACCTTGTGCGCCGCAATATCCGCGGCCGTGACCGGAGAATCGTCCTTCTTGCTGGTAACGTCCATCGGCTGTTTTCCATCGTAAACTTCCATGATGGCATCGCCCGCATTCCGTGCAAGCTGACATACTTGTTCTAACATTCTCCACCTCGTCTGGTTACAGTGGCGTTAACTCGTTGTTTTATTTATATCGCATCATTGTGAGTTCCGCTATCTGTGATAACGATGGCGGTTTCCTTCACCGCTTTTCTGGCATGATTCACATTTCTGTAAGCAACAGAATGTAAATACATTTTCTTCTGTGCCACTGCTCATATAAAAAGGACGCCACTGATGATTAAGTTTAGCGCAACGCTGCTGGCCACGCTGATCGCCGCCAGCGTAAATGCGGCAACGGTCGATTTGCGGATCATGGAAACCACCGATCTGCACAGTAATATGATGGACTTTGACTATTACAAAGATGCCGCCACGGAAAAATTTGGCCTGGTGCGTACCGCAACCTTGATTGAGAAAGCGCGTCAGGAAGTCAGCAATAGCGTACTGGTCGATAACGGCGATGTTATTCAGGGCAGTCCGCTGGGTGACTATATGGCCGCAAAGGGTCTGAAAGAGGGCGATGTTCACCCGGTCTACAAGGCAATGAATACCCTGGATTATGTCGTGGGCAACCTCGGCAACCACGAGTTTAACTACGGGCTCGACTTCCTGCATAAAGCGCTGGCAGGGGCGAAGTTCCCCTACGTGAACGCCAATATTATCGACGTCAAAACCGGCAAACCGATGTTTACGCCTTATCTGATTCAGGATACCCAGGTGAAGGATAGCGACGGCAAAACGCAGACGCTGCGCATTGGCTATATCGGCTTCGTACCACCGCAGATAATGACCTGGGATAAGGCCAATCTTAGCGGCAAGGTGACCGTTAACGACATTACTGCAACCGCACGCAAGTTTGTCCCGGAAATGCGCGAAAAAGGCGCGGACGTGGTGGTGGTCATTGCCCACTCCGGCCTCTCCGCCGACCCGTATCAGGCCATGGCGGAGAACTCCGTTTACTATTTAAGCCAGGTGCCTGGGGTCGATGCCATTATGTTCGGCCACGCTCACGCCGTCTTCCCGAGCAAAGATTTTGCCGGTATCAAAGGCGCGGATATCGCGAAAGGTACGCTGAACGGCGTACCGGCAGTGATGCCGGGCATGTGGGGCGATCACCTTGGGGTGGTCGATCTGGTCCTTAACAACGACAGCGGCAAATGGCAGGTCAGCGCAGCGAAAGCCGAAGCGCGGCCGATCTACGACTCGGTGGCGAAGAAATCGCTGGCGGCAGAAGACAGCAACATGGTGGCGGTATTAAAAGCCGACCATGACGCCACCCGCGAGTTTGTCGGCAAACCGATTGGTAAATCCTCGGATAATATGTACAGCTACCTGGCGCTGGTGCAGGACGACCCAACCGTACAGGTGGTCAATATGGCCCAGAAGGCCTACGTTGAGCACTACATTCAGGGCGACCCGGATCTGGCGAAGCTGCCGGTACTCTCCGCCGCCGCGCCGTTTAAAGTCGGCGGACGTAAAAATGACCCGGCCAGCTTTGTTGAAGTGGAAAAAGGGCAGCTCACCTTCCGCAACGCCGCCGACCTCTACCTGTATCCCAACACCCTGGTGGTGATGAAAGTCAGCGGTAAAGAGGTTAAAGAGTGGCTGGAGTGCTCCGCCGGACAGTTCAATCAAATTGATCCCGCCAGCAGCAAGCCGCAGTCGCTGATTAACTGGGACGGCTTCCGCACCTACAACTTCGACGTGATTGACGGCGTGAACTACCAGATCGATATCACCCAGCCGGCGCGCTACGACGGCGAATGCAACAGCGTGAATCCGCAGGCCGAGCGAATTAAGCATCTGACCTTTAACGGCAAGCCAATCGATCCGAACGCCACTTTCCTCGTCGCGACCAACAACTATCGCGCTTACGGCGGTAAATTCCAGGGCACCGGCGAGGATCATATCGCGTTCGCCTCACCGGATGAAAACCGCTCGGTGCTGGCGGCCTGGATTGGCGCGGAGTCGAAGAAAAACGGCGAGATCCATCCGGCGGCGGATAACAACTGGCGCCTGGCGCCGATCCACAGCACAGTACCGCTGGATATTCGCTTTGAAACCTCACCGGGCGACAAGGCCGCGGCATTTATCAAAGAGAAAGCGCAATACCCGATGCGCCAGGTGGCTACCGACGATATCGGCTTTGCTATTTATCAGCTGGATTTGAGTAAATAATTGCCGGTTCCCCGGTTGTGCTGCGCTTACCGGGGCTACACTGACATCAACCTCAGGCTACCTGTTCGTGGTTCGCCAGAACCGCGGGCAGGTTCAGCTCAATCCAGTCCGCCAGCGCCGCCACCTTCTCGCTCACCTGCTCACCGAGCGGAGTCAGACTATATTCAACGTGCGGCGGCACCACCGGATACGACACGCGGTTAAGAAAGCCGTCCTGTTCCAGCGCCTGGAGCGACTGGGCCAGCATCTTTTCGCTGACGCCGCCGATCTTACGCCGCAGATCGCTAAACCGCTGGGTGCCATCGCGCAGGGACACCAAAATCAGTACGCCCCAGCGGCTGGTCACGTGTTTGAGCACTTCCCGCGAGGGGCACTGTTCGGCAAACAGGTTGCCGTTACGTAGCTGCTCGCTCAGCGTCAGATTCGCCATATTCATACTTACCTTTTTGTACGTACTTACTAAAAGTTAGTTAAGGTGTTAGCTTACCATAACTGCCAATGAACACGAAGGAGAAGACCCATGATCGCAATTACCGGCGCAACTGGCCAGCTTGGCCAACACGTCCTGGAAAACCTGTTAAAAACCGTCCCCGCGGGCCAGGTTGTGGCTATCGTGCGCAACCCGGCAAAAGCCGAATCGCTGAGCCAAAGGGGCATAGGGGTTCGTCAGGCCGACTACAGCGATGAAGCGGCCCTGACCGCCGCCCTACAGGGCGTGGACAAACTGTTGCTGATCTCTTCCAGCGAGGTCGGCCAGCGCGCCGTCCAGCACCGCAACGTGATTAATGCAGCGAAAGCGGCCGGCGTGAAATTTATCGCCTATACCAGCCTGCTGCACGCCGATACCTCCCCGTTGGGGCTGGCGGATGAACATATCGCCACCGAGCAGATGCTCGCCGACTCCGGCATTGCATATGCCCTGCTGCGCAACGGCTGGTACACCGAAAACTATCTCGCCAGCGCGCCGCCGGCGATTGAGCACGGCGTGTTTATCGGCGCTGCCGGTAACGGCAAAATCGCCTCTGCTACCCGCGCGGATTACGCCGCCGCTGCCGCTCGCGTTATCGCCGAAGAGGGCCACGCCGGAAAAGTGTATGAACTGGCGGGCGATGTGGCGTGGACTTTGAGCGAACTCGCCGCTGAGCTGAGCAAACAAAGCGGTAAAAACGTGGTGTATCAAAACCTCAGCGAAGCCGACTTCGCCGCCGCGCTGAAGGGCGTCGGCCTGCCCGCAGGCCTGGCAGATATGCTGGCGAATTCTGATACCGGCGCCTCCAAAGGCGGGCTGTTCGACGATAGCCGCACCCTGAGTAAGCTCATCGGTCGCCCAACCACGACGCTGGCAGAGAGCGTCAAAGGCATTCTGTAACTGTTACATAGTGGTTAATTTTTGTAGCATCCCGGCGGGCCATCCTCAATAATGCACGGATGTCCGTCGGGAGTTATCGCATGCAAGGCGTACCGGAACAGTTTAATGATGAAAGAGACAGCGCGCGCTTTCGCCATCTGGCGCAGCTGCCCGGCGTTGAGCTGTATCATGCCCACATCTCCCGCTACGCCTTTGAACCGCACACCCATGAAGCCTTTGGTATCGGCGCGATAGAGCTCGGCGCCGAGCGTTTTCGCTATCGCGGCAGCCAGCATGTGGCTTCGGTTAACTCTATCGTCACCATGAATCCCGATGAACTGCATACCGGCGAGGCGGAGACTGCCGACGGCTGGCGCTATCGGATGATTTATCTCGACCCGGATACGCTGGAAAAGGTGACCGGCGTGCGCCACTGGTGGTTCAGCGAAGTGGTGCGTCAGGACCCGCTTCGCTCCCGGCAAATCGGCAATCTCATCTACGGCCTGTGGCATACTGACGATCCGCTCGCGCAGCAGGGTCTGCTGCTGGATTTAATCGATACCTTCCGGCCGTTCGCTCACCACGCCACTGCGCTGCCCGAAGCTCGCCACCGCTTCGAGCGGGTACGAGACTATCTGCATGATAACTATATGCGTACGGTGACCCTCGATGAGCTGGCGCAGGTGGCGGCGCTGAGCCCGTACCATTTCCAGCGCCAGTTCAAAGCGCACTTCCACGTTACGCCGCACCAGATGTTAATGGCCATTCGCCTGTGGCGCGCCAAAGCGTTTCTCACCCACGGTATGCCCGCTGCCGACGTCGCTCTCGCCGCCGGACTGACCGACCAGTCGCACCTGACCCGCGCGTTTACCCGCCGTTACGGCATTACCCCGGTACGTTATCAAAAGCAGGTTCTCCCGCGCTAATGCGCAACCTCATACAATATTCCCGCTAAAGCCTCTCCTACACTGTCGCCAACAAAAAGAGTAATGGAAAGCATGATGATTAGTGGTGTGCTGTACGCCCTGCTGGCAGGGCTGATGTGGGGATTGATATTCGTGGGCCCTTTACTGGTGCCTGAATACCCGGCTGTTTTACAGTCGATGGGGCGCTATCTGGCGCTGGGGCTGATCGCCCTGCCGCTGGCCTGGCTGGGCCGCGCGCGGCTGCGCCAGCTCGCCAGGAAAGACTGGTGGACGGCGCTGGGACTGACCCTGATGGGCAACTTAATCTATTACGTCTGCCTGGCCAGCGCGATTCAGCGTACCGGCGCGCCGGTGTCGACCATGATTATCGGCACTCTGCCGGTCGTGCTGCCGGTTTTCGCCAACCTGCTCTATAGCCAGCGCGATGGAAAGCTGCCGTGGCGGCAACTGTTCCCGGCGCTGGTCTGTATTGCCTTCGGCCTGGCATGCGTCAATATCGCTGAACTGCATCAGGGCTTACCCGATTTCAGCCCGTGGCGCTACGGCTCCGGTATCTTGCTGGCGTTGATCTCGGTGGTGTGCTGGGCCTGGTACGCGCTGCGCAACGCCCGTTGGCTGCGGGAAAACCCGGATAAACCGCCGATGATGTGGGCTACCGCGCAGGCGCTGGTGACCCTGCCGGTATCGCTGGTCGGATACCTTATCGCCTGCGGGTGGCTGCATGGACAGCACCCGGACTTTCCGCTCCCCTTCGGCCCGCGCCCGGCGGTGTTCGTCACCCTGATGCTGGCGATCGCTATCTTCTGTTCATGGGTTGGGGCGTGGTGCTGGAACGTTGCCAGCCAGCGTCTGCCAACGGTGATCCTCGGGCCGCTGATCGTCTTCGAAACCCTTGCCGGACTGCTGTATACCTTTATTCTGCGCCAGAGTCTGCCCCCGCTTCTGACCCTAAGCGGTATTCTGCTGCTGGTGCTCGGTGTGGTGTCTGCCGTGCGTGCTCGTCCGGAAAAACCCGTGCTGCAGAAACTGGTCAGCGAGAAAAAATAGCCTAGTACCCTAAAGGGGTATTCCCTGGAACATAAGATGCATTTAAAATACAACTTATATTCTTGATGACGAGGTAACTGCTATGGCTTTCCGTGACCAACCTTTAGGCGAGCTGGCGCTGACGATTCCGCGCGCCTCCGCGCTGTTCCGTAAGTACGATATGGACTACTGCTGCGGCGGCAAACAGACGCTGGATCGCGCGGCATCTCGCAAAGAGCTGGACGTCGCGGTGATTGAAGCCGAGCTGGCAAAACTGGCGGAAGAGCCGGTAGAGCGCGACTGGCGGGTTGCGCCCTATGCGGAAATTATCGATCACATTATCGTTCGCTATCACGACAGGCATCGCGAGCAGCTGCCGGAGCTGATTTTACAGGCCACCAAAGTCGAGCGCGTTCACGCCGACAAGCCCAGCGTTCCGAAAGGCTTAACCAAGTATCTGACCATGCTGCACCAGGAGCTTTCCAGCCATATGATGAAAGAGGAGCAGATTCTGTTCCCGATGATCAAACAGGGCATGGGAACGCAGGCCGGCGGTCCTATCAGCGTGATGGAAAGCGAGCATGATGAAGCGGGCGAGCTGCTGGAGGTGATTAAGCACATCACGCAGAACGTGACGCCGCCAGCGGAAGCCTGCACCACCTGGAAAGCGATGTACAACGGCATCAACGAACTGATTGATGACCTGATGGAGCACATCAGTCTCGAAAATAACGTGCTGTTCCCGCGTGCCCTCGCCGGAAAGTAAATAAAAAAGGCGCCCGCAGGCGCCCTCGACATTGTCAGTCTTATTGGCCACCCCGGGTGGCCTTTTTTATGACGGGCGTCCTGCTCCCCTTCGGGCCGTTGCAAGCAACGTTAAACATCTCTCCCGAGGATTTTTTATTTCGCCAGACGCTTTTTGCCGGCAAAAAGCCAGCCCGCGCCGAGCAGTACAAACCACAGCGGGGTCACCATCAGCGCTTCGCGGGTATCGGCTTCCAGCGTCAGTAGCACCAGCACAAAGACGAAGAATGCCATGCACACCCAGCACATCAGTTTGCCCAGCGGCATCTTATATTTGGACTGCTCATGCAGCTGCGGACGTTTCCTGCGATAGGCCAGATACGAGCACAGGATAATCGTCCAGACGAACATAAACAGGATCGCCGACACCGTAGTAATCATGGTAAACGCCGCAATGACGCTTGGATTGACCATCAGCATGACCACGCCGCCCAGCAGACACATACAGGAGAAGGTCAGGCCTTTCGCCGGTACCGCGCGTTTCGACAGCTTGGCGAACATTTTCGGCGCCTGCCCGTCCTGTGCCAGACCAAACAGCATACGGCTGGTAGAGAATACGCCGCTGTTAGCGGAAGAGGCCGCCGAGGTCAGCACCACGAAGTTGATCAGGCTCGCCGCCGCCGGCAGCCCGACCAGCACAAACAGCTCAACGAACGGGCTCTTTGACGGCACGACTGAGCTCCACGGAGTCACCGACATAATGACGATCAGCGCAAAGACGTAAAACATAATGATACGAATGGGAATCGAGTTAATCGCCCGCGGCAGGGATTTCTCAGGATCTTTCGTTTCCGCCGCCGTGGTTCCCACCAGTTCGATGCCCACGAAGGCGAAGACGGCGATCTGGAAGCCGGCAAAGAATCCGCTGATGCCTTTCGGGAACCAGCCGCCGTCATTCCACAGATGGGCGAAAGAGGCTTCCACGCCGGTCGGTGACTGGAAGTGCATCAGCACCATCACCAGGCCGACCACGATCAGCGCCACGATAGCGACGATTTTGATCATCGCAAACCAGAATTCCATCTCGCCGAACATCTTCACGGTGGCGAGGTTAAGACCCAGCAGCAGCAGGATGACCGCCAGCGAGGCGACCCAGTCGGAGAGTCCCGGGAACCAGAACTGCGCGTAGGCGGTGATCGCCACCACGTCCGCCATCCCGGTCACCACCCAGCAGAACCAGTAGGTCCAGCCGGTGAAATAACCTGCCCAGGGGCCCAGCAGGTCGGCGGCAAAATCGCTGAATGACTTGTATTCGAGATTCGACAGCAGTAATTCACCCATGGCGCGCATGACGAAAAACAGCATGAAACCGATGATCATATAAACAAAAATAATTGACGGCCCGGCAAGGCTGATGGTTTTGCCTGACCCCATAAACAGCCCGGTGCCTATCGCACCACCGATAGCGATAAGCTGAATATGCCGGTTAGTGAGATTTCGCCGCAGCGACTGTTCAGTCGGCGCCTGTTCGTCGGCAACGACTTTTACCTGATCTACCATGTGATTTTTCCTGTTGTACCTGTCTGTGTTGTTCGGGCTCTATTGGCCCTTCATTCGTATTAACCCCGGAACGAGGGTTTATCGATATTAGGTAAGAATCGGAGGGATGAATACTATGATTTAGAGATAATGTTAATTTTATGTTTAAAGTGAGTGTTATATCACTCCGGTTACGCGAAACAGCTCACAAAAATACACCCATTCAGCAGATATGCAATATAAAGCTCCAGCAAATGCTCAACTTAAGGGTTTTACACTATTTAAAGCGGCTCCCTCCCCCATACGGAAGAGGAAGCACCAGCTATTTAAATAATGTCCAGCAGTTCAACTTCAAAAATCAGGGTACTGAACGGAGGAATGGATGCGCCCGCGCCGCGCTCGCCGTAGGCCAGGTTGTGCGGAATCGTCAGTTCCCATTTAGAGCCTACCGGCATCAGGGTCAGCGCTTCAATCCAGCCGCCGATCACGCCGGTCACCGGGAACTCAGCCGGTTCGCCGCGCGCAACAGAGCTATCGAAGACGGTGCCATCGATCAGTTTGCCGGTGTAGTGAACGCGAACGCGGTCAGTACGCGCAGGGATCGGGCCTTCACCCTGGGTCAGTACGCGGAACTGCAGGCCAGATTCGGTGCTGTTCACGCCTTCGCGCTCGCGGTTTTCTTCCAGGTATTTCTCGCCATCCGCGGCCATTTCCTGGAAACGCTCGCGACGCACGGCGTCAGCGCGTTCGTGAATTTCACGCAGCGCGCGGTGAACGGCTTCCACCGGCACCTGCGGCTGTTTACCTTCCAGCGCGTCAGCAATACCCGCGACCAGCGCTTCCGGCAGCAGCCCCTGCAGGCCAGATTCGCTCAGCTGTTGTCCAACCTGCAAGCCGATACCGTAACTTGCCTGTGCTTCAATCGTGTCAAAAGTAGGGGTTGCCATCTTTGTTCCTTTTTTGGGTGAGAATTTCATATTCCACGGCTTCACGCAGCATAAGCAGAAAAGCCGGAACATATACCCTAAATAATTCGAGCTGCAGCCAACGCATCTGCAACCTGAAGTATGACGGGTATAAAGAGGTGGGCAGCATATCAGCCACAGCACGACGGGTAAAACTTTGTCGGCAGGATGATGACAAATCTGACGGAAACAGAAACAATAGAGAGATAAGGTTAACCTCACGAAACATATCTTTGTCTCGTCCTTCAGAAAGTTAGCCATCTATACTCTAGAGACAGCAGGATAAAAATATGCGGAGCAGGAGGAAAGCCATGCCCGGGCGCTTTGAACTGAAATCTACCCTGGAGAAGATCTGGCATGCCCCGGATCATTTTCGCCTCATGGATCCGCTACCGCCGATGCACCGCCGCGGTATTATTGCCGGAGCGCTGCTGGTGGTTATCGGCGTTCTGCTCCCTTCAGAGGATAACGGCAGTTCAGTTCAGTTCAGCCGCGAGGCGAATCTCGACCTGCAATCTCAGTCGCAGCCGCAGTCTTCAGGTAATCAGGCCGTCCCACTGCCGCCCATCACCAACACGCCGCCGGTCAACGATGCCGATCAGGTGGCGCCGGTCGCGCCGGAGCCCATTCAGGATGAGCAGCCGGATCAACCGCAGCAGCAGACCGCTTCCCAGCCTTATCAGGAGCCGCAGTCGACTCCCGGCATTGAGCAGCAGTGGCGGACCTACCGTATTGAATCCGGCAAAACCCTCGCGCAGCTGTTCCGCGACCACAACCTGCCGCCGACCGACGTTTACGCCATGGCCCAGGTTGAAGGTGCCGGTAAGCCGCTAAGCTCGCTGCAAACCGGGCAGACGGTACAGATCCGCCAGAATGCCAGCGGCGTGGTCACCGGGCTGACTATCGATACCGGCGGCGGGCAGCAGGTGCTGTTTACCCGCCAGTCGAACGGTAGCTTTATTCGCGTCCGTTAAGCGTTCCGGCCGGGTAGCTTACCCGGCCTGCTGTGAAGATTTTCCGGATGTTGCCCCCGGCTTATTTACCCACCAGATCCCGGCGCACACCAGCACCAGCGCAACCGCATATTTCGGTTCAAAAATATTCTCGCCAAGGAAGATGGCCGACAGCACGGTTCCGGCTACCGGGATGACAAAGTTGAACGGCGCAATCATGCTCACGCGGTTATGCTTCAGCAGCACGCTCCACAAAGCAAAAGCGATGGAAGAGAGCAGCGTCAAATAAGCCAGAACCAGCACCGCTGCGGAGCTGTGAACCTCGAGGGTTCCGCCGGTCAGGTAACCGCCGCCAACCAGCACCAGACCGCCAAACGCCAGCTGCCAGCCGGTCATCACCGTTGGGTCAACCGTTTGTGAAATGCGTTTACCATATAGCGTCGCCGCCGACAGAATAAAAGCCGCCAGCACCACAAAACCATCTCCTTGCCAGACAAAGCTAAAATCGCTCAATGAATGATTAAAGTTCACCAGCATGACGCCGGCAAAACCGAGAATGCAGCCGATGGCCTTGTTATAGCTCAGCTTGTCATTCTGATAGATGAAGTGCGCCAACAGGACGCTGAAGAAGGTTCCGGTAGCGTTCATAATCGAGCCCTTCACGCCGGTGGTAAACGCCAGGCCCACGTAGAAGAAAACGTACTGGATAGACGTTTGCGTAACGCCCAGTATCGCCAGCTGCCCGCACTGACGCGGATTTAAGCGGGCAATCGGCTTACGTTGCACCAGCGCGAAGAGCAGCAGCAGGGTTCCGGCAAACAGGAAGCGATAGCCAGCAAAAACGATTTTTGACGGCACATCATCAGTGGCAATCTGAAACAGTTCATAGCCGCTTTTAATCGCCGGATAGGAGCTTCCCCACAGCAGGCAGCAGAGGGTTGCGCAGGCATAAGCCACATTCTTGCGGGAAAATATTGAGGGTGCGTCCATTCACTTTACCAGAAATAAAATAGTGTTTTATTTTATTATCCAGAAAGTTGCTAAGAATAGCCACCATACCAGGAAAAGATTAGGCAAATACAGAAAAGCAAAACGCCGGCACAGGGCCGGCGTCTCGACGTGAGTTGAGTAATAAATTACTCAGCTACAACGTTAACAACCAGTTTAGCGAAGACTTCGCTGTGAACCTGGAAGTCCACTTCGTGCTCACCGGTGGTGCGCAGAACGCCGTTCGGCAGACGAACTTCGCTCTTAGCAACGGCAACGCCAGCTGCAGTTACAGCGTCAGCGATGTCGCGAGTACCGATGGAACCGAACAGTTTACCTTCGTCGCCAGATTTAGACGCGATGGTAACGGTGCCCAGTGCGTTGATTGCTTCAGCACGTGCGTTAGCAGCGCTCAGAACTTCTGCCAGTTTGGCTTCCAGTTCAGCACGGCGTGCTTCGAAGAATTCAACGTTTTTCTTGGTAGCAGGAACAGCTTTACCCTGTGGTACCAGGAAGTTACGAGCATAGCCCGCTTTAACGTTAACCTGATCACCCAGGCTACCCAGGTTTGCTACTTTATCAAGCAGAATAACTTGCA